>ERZ724522.258-NODE-258-length-36527-cov-8.196507_pt1 | contig 36527 bp, 57 predicted proteins | sample MGYA00376055_ERZ724522 | MGnify/ENA primary metagenome ERZ724522 (study PRJEB28724, sample SAMN07190884) | wastewater metagenome | isolation source: effluent of sewage treatment plant in Hong Hong | place: Hong Kong | collected 2016-03-17 ...
CATGGCTCGTTAAATTCTCCGGTTGTTAATCTCGCGGATTCAAACGAATCCCTTCACTCCGTGTTGTTCATGTCGAACCAAAGCACGAACAACAAACAACACACCGCATGTGCAGCATGATGCACTCCGGATTCGTCGTCGTATGCTGGGCCGTCTACCATCGCGACCCAGTGGCGATGGGCGGCGTTCACATATCGCTCACGCGCGTTCGGCACCTGTTTCCAGTTGTGATCGCCGTACTTCTTGGCCCCATATTCCATCACGTAAGCAACGCTCGCCATCGCGTCCCACGGTATAAGCGTTGCTCTCAGCTTCCCGATGTCGTCTTTTCGCCCTTCCATGTGCACCTCGGTCCCCGCCCAGGGTCTCGCACCCTGATAGCGTCATCGCGGCGGGGCGTCGCATTATATCAGAATGGGATCTCATCGCTGAAATCCGACGACGATACCGGCTTGGCGGACTCACCCTTTGGAGGGAACCCAAGGAACAGTTCGCTTGCATCGACGTTGAGGAACGGCGCGCCAGCCCCGTCCTTGCCAGAAGACCAGCTGAACCGCCCCGACACGTATACTTCTTGCCCCTTGACCAGTCGATCGCACTTCTTCGCGAGGTCGCGATTCCACACCGTGACACCAATCCACGTCGGGTCAGAGTTACGCCATTCCCCGCTTGCAGGGTCCTTCACGCGTTTAGACGCTGCGACACGGAACCGAACGAACTCGCCCCCGTTCTTAGTTGTCCCGCGCTCCGGGTCCTTGCCAAGCCTACCCTTTACCGTCATCAACACCATGTCATCCATTTGTCTTTGCCTCCTTTTTGTCCAATCCCAGCCACGCTCTTAGAGCTTCTTCCGTAACACTTGATGCGCTAACTCCGCACCTTGCAGCATGAATCTTTGTGCGAACCCAAAGCCAATCGTCGACAGAAATCGTCGTAACCCTTTTACCCGTCTTTGGTTTTGTCATGTTGAACCTTCAACGCGCGACTTCGCGCGCCTGTATGCAGCCTGCAACAATGCAACTTCGTTTTTCGGCAATCTCGGAACCGTTGCTTTGATCTCCGTCAATAGATCGTCTAAGTCCTCGGCGTGATGAACGTTCTTTAGGTTATGCAAAAGAACCTCGGCATCCTCCGATAGTGGCTGGCTAGGCGGAATCGCTGGCTCATCTGGCGATTTCTGACGCGCATCTGATCCGTCTGATACCCACGCAAGAATGGCGTCCCCAAAATCTGGACCGGGCATTCTTCTAACCTCGTCAGCTAATGCCTTACAGCGAGACTTTGAGACGCTAAGAGTATGCGTGTTGTCTATGTCGCAGACTAGATCGAACTCGTATTCCATGCCGTCTCGCTGAACCGGCGCAAGCCCGACCTTTCTTGGAGCCATCTTCTTCGTTCGCTCGTCAAGCTCCTGCACATAATCCGTCTTTACACGCATCGTCGCTACTATGTGGCACTGACTTTGGAGCATTGCCTCAACAAGACCGTTGTGTTCCGGGGTTACCTCGCGCCATGCAGCGTATGAGTTTTTCGAGTTTGATCGCGCGGTTGCTTTGTCGACCATTTCGAGTGCGCCGCCTGTGCCCATCCACGCGTGGCTCAGCGAGTCTATTAGTACAGCGGAATAACCAGCAGACTCAGCGGCCTTGATCGCCGCGACATATGCGCGCGGAGAAAAAGAGGTTAGCTCACACACATCAAAGTCAAACTCGTCTGAGTACTTAGACGCGCTGCCACGTTCGGTATCTATAACAGCAAGGCGTCCTCCGTTGGACAAGCGAGACGCCACGATTAGCCCGGTGTATGTCTTGCCCGATCCAGATGGCCCGCACAGCGCAACACGCGCCTTTGACTTTTTCTTCGTTGCTTTCGAAAACATTGTTATGCCCCAATCCTTTCAACGCCCTTCACAAGAGCCTTCAAATGCTCGTCTTCTTTGTATAGAGACAGTGCCGCCTGAAACGCCCGCCACGGCGCGTGCTCGCTCATATCGCGCGGGAGGTCATAACCAAGATGCGACACCTCTCCTTCTTTCGTCGCGTTGATGATCTCCACACGACTCACAAGCACACGCTTACATTCCCAAAGCAGCGACGCATAGGCCGCGCATTGCGATGTTGCCTCTGGATATATTCCGCGTGATGTTTTCCAGTCGAGCAGCACCAACCGACCGTCCGCATCATGAGCAAGCCCATCATACGTGCCAGCGTATCCAAGCTCCGGTGATATAAGAGCCTCCTCTGTCGACTCCATCCATAGTCCGCGCTCCGACCACCATCGATGCCACGCCGCATAAGCCAGATCGCTCTTAGTTCGCTCCGACTCGTCCGGCAGCACGCTAGCCGAATCGATGCCCATTCGTAGGAACCGATCAATCCGATCGTGCACGTCACTACCGATGCCGGCCGCTGTATCACGTGCAGCACGGTAGTCTACGCCGTCCAGTCCCAGCTTCCAGGCCCAATGAATGAGCGCCCCCGCTGGTTTACTGCGGCCCAGGATGGTCGTGACGCCGGGGATCGATTCGCCGTTAGGACCCACGTACCCGTTCTTAGGTCTGCCCATTGCGCACCTCATTCCCCGACTCATCTACCACACGCACTCTAGCCTCAAGGTCATACGCCAGGTCTTGTGCCATGCGTATCGTCTCTGCCATGTCGTCAGACCCATCGACCACCACGGCCTCTCGGCCACGCTCGTCGAGTAGATAGATGGTCCAGTCGGTGATGCAGCCTATCGTGGGCCGCACCTCCACCACATAGATGCTCGCGCTCATAGCACGTCACCGCACATGCGCAGCACCGTCGTCGACACCATCCCGCGCAGCACCTCATCGGACCAGTGCACCACGCGGGCGAGCCGCCTCACGCGCTCCTGTCCGATCCGCTCGGTCACGTAGACGTCCAATGCCTCACGTGTGCACGGCCAGTCGCCGTCAATCCACCCCTCCGCGATGTCGTCGATAAGCCCCTCGAGCTCCGCACGCGCGTCAGAGTACTTGTCCCACTCCGTCATCATGTAGCCATCCTATCTGCCCCGTCCGGGGGCTCTTGTTTCGCTGCATCGCTGCAACGTGAGGGGACTATGCTCGCAGCCTTGCCCACTGTCAACATTTGATTTACATTATTTTGCATGGACATCACGAAACCCACGAAACCACAACGGAAAGACCCCAAAGAATTCTGCTCGCCCGGGCCAATGGAGCTACGAATGTGGATGCGAGCGCACCGCTACGCGACCCGCGACCTAGCCCGCCTGCTAGGCGTCTCACACGCATCCGTAGCCGGCTGGGCATCAGGCCGCACCCTACCCTCCCCCGCCCATTCTGCGGCCCTGGAGACGCTCTCAGGAGGCCACGTGCACGCCTGCTGCCTCCGAGGGGTCGGACACCATGGGTGACAAGGAAGACCTCTCGTGGCTCTGCGACATCGCATCCACCATGGCCGAGCCCTGGTCCGAGCCACACGCCCGACACCTCATCGTCGAGACCATCCGATACGCACGCTCAATCACCTGGCCTGCCGACCGACGACTCCCTCCCGGCTGGGTCAACACCTACGTCTCATCAATAGATGCCGCCTACGCCGCACGCGACATGGCCCTCCTACGCGCCAGGTGTGACGCATATCGTCGGGCCGTTGACGAATTGTCTTGACACGGTTTTCACGGATTTGTAAAATCGAAACCTGTCCTACCGCAAACTCTAAAGCACCGACACCATGGCCCGCCCCAAAGCGGGGCCAATGGTGTCGGAATGCGCTCTTAGAGCACACAAGCGGTATCCTCACCGGATACCATCGCATAATATGGTGTTCGGACTTGATGGTGGCTGAATGGTGAGGTGTGTCCGTGCGTCGGACTGCCGCGAGATCATTTACCAAATCAGACTCGCACCCCCACTGGGTGCTCGGACTAATGGAATGATCTCTTTTTAACCACAGGCGCATACAGAATACCGCGCCCCCGCTTTGGAGCGGGCGCGGTATTCTGTCGCTTTGATCTGTTTGCGTGCTATGCATCCGGTGCCAAACAGTGTGCCCGATGGGCCGCTACGGGCTCTGTCTTTTAGAGCTGTTTGGCGACAACCGTGGCGGCCCATCCGGCTCAGAATAGGACCCGATGACACCGTTCTTTTTGCGCAACGTGTGGTTCAGCGTGGATGGATTGCACATCAACGCTTTCGAGATGGCCGCATACGACAACGGCGTGCTGACGCTCAAAAATGGCAAGGAAGTACAGATAGCCCATGACCTGTTTATCGATGCCATGAACGGAGTCGCAGCCTTCCTAGCGAAGGCTCAGGAAGCAGGACCCGCGAAAACACAAAGCCGTTCCAATCGGACTTCGTCTGACAAAGACAGAACACCAAAAGACAACGCTTTCTAATGGACACCGCTTGGACGTAAACATTTTCTTGACGCCAATCCCGAGGTGATGTAGCAAGCCTAGGTCACTCGCCACGGGCGGCACTCCTATTCCTCCCCCATCTGGTAGCCGTCCGTGGCGCAGTGATATGCCTGGGGAGGGCATCATATGGCGACAGACACAATCGAGATCGAACGAGCGATCCTCCGAACAATAGCTTGGGCCTCGACCAACGCAGACGACTGGCAATCACTAAGCCCCATTCTGCTGAGCCTGGACCCAAATCATTTCGGTCACCTCGAAACCCGCAGAGCGTATACGTGGGCACGCGAAGCCGGCCGGACCGCACCTGTAACGGTGGACGCAGTAGTCACCAGCGGAATCCCGGTCGACGTCGTTGACGAACTCATCCCGGACATGACCCGCCCGCCGCTGCTCATGAGTGAGCCTGTCATCCGCCGCGCCTGCGACCGATTGGAACGCGAGGGCCTCGCCCGTTCGCAAGCCACGCTACTAGCAGAGTCAGCACGCGCACACGCAGCAGGTGACACGGCCTCGAGGGACACCATTCTCGCGGACTTCTTCGCCACCCTCGCAGCCAAGTCAACCTATTCAACCGTAGGCGACCTAGCGACACGTGGCCTGGCAGCAATCACTCGCGACGTTCGCGACGACATAGACGGCGTGGCTCGCGTCGGAACTGGCTTTGACTCATTAGATGCAGCCCTCGGCTCTATGCGAGCCGGTGGTCTTATGTTCCTTGGCGCCCGCACCTCGAGCGGCAAGACCGCGCTGTGCCTTAGCATAGGTCTCAACATGGCACGCAATGGAATCCGCTCTGGCATGGTGTCGATCGAGGACAACGAGACGCGCGTCGGTCAACGGCTCATGTCTTCTATCCTTGGCGCATCTATAGACACGGTGCGCGATATGCTCGTGCAACTAAAGCGCGCTCCAATCGGCGCCTATGAGACCATTCGAGCCCGTGACCCCAAGCTATTCGATGACCTTCTTCGCATGTCGTCGGGCAAGCTAAAGGCCCCCGATGATTTCGCCGTGGTACATCCGCGCTCGGCAAGTCTTGAATCGGTAGAGTCGGAGTGTAGGTCGCTTGTGCACTCGCATGGCGCGCGTTTATTGCTCGTGGATTATGTACAGGCTGTTCGCCTGGACGGTACAGCTGACCGCGCCGCCCAGCTGCATCATATAGCTGGGCGACTGAAGGAGCTTGCAAACCATCTAGACGTACCTCTCATACTCACGAGCCAACTTAGACGCCCGCCCGAAAAGGCCCAGGTAGGAGAGCCGTCTATGCATGAGCTACGAGGTGCCGGAGAGCTCGAAGAGATAGGTGAATGGGTTGCGCTTCTGTGGCGCGATCAAGAAGAGCGGACTTGCCTGAAGCTAGAGAAAAACAAGCAGGGTCCGGTCGGTGGAAGGTGGTGGCTGCAATGGTCACCTGGGCATCTAACTGTAGATAAGCTAGTGGAGGCATCATGAACGCGGAATGGGAAATGGTGAAGGAAACGATCGAAGAGTACGCTAGGTCTAAGTGCGTCGACCTGCACACTGAAATCGACCGATTGCATGATGAAAAGTCCGAATATATGCGGCTAGCACAAGAGCGCGGAAGCGAGATCGCCCGCATTCATGGGGCTGTATTCGATGTCATAGATGCATTCAACGACGACGGTGGTATCCCTAAGCACCTACTTATCAGCATGATGCAGCAGGCGTTGCGATGACCCTTAGCGGCAAGGGTCGTCGCGCAAAGGGCATGTCTGGTCAGCGTGAGGTCGCGGAGTTGCTTAGACCTATATGGCCCGAGGCACACTCTGGTTACTGGCAACACACGGGCGGCGACGCTTGCGCCGATGTTGAGGGAACGCCGTATTTCATAGAAGTCAAGCGCGGTACGTGCTCAAGGTATAAGGCGCTTTGGCAAGCAACAGATAATGCGGACAGCGTGGACGATCGAGTTCCGGTTGCATTTACCAGGCGCGATCGAATGCCATGGCTCGTCAGCATGTGGAATGACAACTTCTGCAACCTAGCAATGTGCGCCGATATGAAGTTCGACAGGGTTATGCCTACGCGCGCTTATGAGCAAATGGGTGAGTTGAACTGGAGTACGGTGTTCGTTGAATACGGAAACGAAACTCCGTGCATCGGCTATGTCACGTGCCTTGCTTCGGTGTGGATCGAAATGGTGAGACGAGCGGAGGCAAGCGATTGTGACAAGTGATAAGGGAACGTGGCGGACGCCGTGTTTGAGCTTTGGCTAGCCCCGTTCCGTGCAGCCGTGGTGCCTGTTGGGCATACTCGCAAGCCGCATAGTGCCTGGCGTATGGTTGGGTTGTATGAGACCGCTCAGCAGGCCCTATCGGCCATACCGGCCATGGGCATACGGAACGAGCCTGCAACTTGCGCAGAGGGTTGCGGTGCTCCGGTCGACTGGGAGGGCGGGGTGTGCGAGGCGCATAGGCAGGCGACGCTGTTCTAACTTGTTTCCTGCGGCGGAATAGTTACACTCTTCGCGGAAGGGGTAACATGACAGAAACAGCTGAAAAGTGTGTGCTCTTGCTCGGTGTGACGGACGGGCAGCCTGACCCTAAGACGGTCGCGATCGTCAACCTCGCAGACGTCGTACCGCTAGCGGATTCAGAGGACCCGATCGTGGTCTACAACGCGGACCGATGGTGGAACGTTGGCGAGTTCGATTCTTACCGAGAGGCCCACGCGGCACTCAAAGCAGGCGGCCACGTATGAGCGTCCGACCACTGCGCGCCCGAGTCCTCGTCAAAGCCGACGAGCTTGCTTCAGAGCGTAACGGAATCCTTATCCCCGAGGTCGCCCGCGAGACTGGGCAAGCATATGGGACCATCGTCGCGGTAAGTAACACGCGCCTACCAAAGCACGGCGAACTCCCCGTGAAGGTTGGGGACCGGGTTATCTATTCGCGGCTTTGCGGGATGCACCTCGAGCATGACGGTCAAAAGCTCGTCATCCTCCTCGAAGACGACCTGATGTGCGTGGTTGAGTCATGAGCGACCGCGAACTTGAGGTGCAGGTTATTTGCGCGGCACGGGACCTTGTGTCGGCGTTCAAGGATCATCTCGCGATCGGAGATTCAAGGATGCCCGGCATACCTGCCGACGCATTTGATTGGACTTGTTCGAAAAACTCCGCCGTCGCCGAGGTCGCCAGGTGTTCCGCCGAACTTATTCGCAGCGTTGACGCAATGGATGCGCCATGAAGATTCTCTTCGAGTGGGAGCTCGACCCAGAGCGCGAGGAATACTCTGTTACGGCTTCGTGCGACACCAGGCGGACGCTCATGGTGTTTCCGGCGAGATGTAATGACCCGATGAACCTGGCGACGATGGCGCTTGCTGAGGCTCGCGGGGTGTTCTCGGACGTGCATTGGACGCATTTGGAGTGGAGGCCAAAAGCATGACGCCTCGCCATATAAGTGACACCACGCGCGCGAACGATACTCATCCTGTAACAGAAGCTGCTGCCGAATGGGTGGCGGTGTCGGACTTGCACCCATGGGATAAGAACCCTAGGAAGAATGACGAGGCTGCCAAGCAGGTTGCCGAGAGCATCAAGCGGTTCGGGTTTGGTGCGCCTATTCTAGCCAGGCGAAACGGTGAGATTATCGCAGGACATACGCGGTGGAAGGCCGCTCACATTCTCGGACTCGAGCGTGTGCCTGTCCGTTACCTAGACCTTGACCCTGCCGAAGCTCACCTGCTGGCGCTCGCAGATAACAAGCTAGGCGAGAAAGCGGAATGGGACGACGCAATGGTCGCGAGCGTTCTGTCTGAGTACGGACTAGACGATGCTGAGATGGCTGGATGGGATGAGAAGGAGCTGGAGAAGCTCGGAAGCACGTTTCTTACATCTGGCGATATAACAGAAGACTCCGCTCCATCGTTCGCTGAAAAGCGTTGCTCTCTTGGAGACGTGTGGCAACTCGGCCGGCATCGTATTGTGTGCGGAGACTCAACTGATAATAACGTCGTCGACGCTGTTTTGCACGGGGAGTCGCCGTTCATCATGGTGACCGATCCCCCGTACGGCGTTGAGTATGATCCGATTTGGAGAAAGCATGCTGGGGTCAATAACGGAACCCGATCAGGAGTTGTGTTAAATGACGACAGGTGCCAGTGGATGGAGTCCTATAAGCACTCCGGTTGCAATGTTGCATATGTGTGGCACAGCGCGTTGCATAGCGACCAGTTCAAAACAGATCTTGAGCGTGCCGGTTATTCAGTTCGATCGCAATTGATATGGCATAAAGATAGATTCGCCCTGTCTAGGGCGGATTACCACTGGCAGCACGAACCGTGTTGGTATGCGGTAAAAGGTTCTCCATCGAAGTGGTGTGGAGACCGGACGCAATCAACCACGTGGTCCATCAATCGCGATGACGGCCATGGCGATGGCATAACCCATGGCACACAGAAGCCGGTTGAGTGTATGGCTCGTCCGATTCGTAATCACGGCGGGAAGGATGACCACGTATATGACCCATTCCTCGGAAGCGGAACAACTCTTATTGCAGCGGAGCAACTCGACAGGACGTGCTTCGGAGTCGAACTGAACCCAGAGTATTGCGATATCATCATCCAGCGATGGGTCAACATGACAAAGGGCGAGCCGCGCAAGCTATGACAAAGCTCACGGACGCCGACATGTTAGAGAAGTTCTTCGGCCTGCTCCGGGCCGGCGTCACCATCAAGTCCGCGTGCGCGGCCTGTGACATTTCTCGGATGTCAGTGTCCCGTTGGCGAAACGAAGGCGCGCTCAAGCCAAAGAGCAAAGCCGGTGAGTTCGCTCGCAAGTTCGACCGCGCACTAGCGGAGTCGGAAACGATTCGCGTCGGCCTCATCAATAAAGCATCGCAAAAGGACTACAGGGCGGCTACGTGGTGGCTCGAACGCAGGATGCCTGAAGACTACGGCGACAAGATGGTGGTCACGCACGAGATGAAACAGGAGCTAACTAATGAGCTCGTCGAAAGGCTTCGTTCGGTCCTCGATGCGGAAACATTCGCAAAAGTCGCATCTGCTGTGCTGGCAGCAGGCGATGACTCAGGCCCTAACGATGGCGGGCACGAGCAATAGCCTAGCCAGTTTCGTCAAAGCAACCTCGCCAGAAATAGAAAGCGTCGCGCACCTCGAGCCGCTCATCGGTCTACTTGAGCGCGCATCACGAGGCCCGGTACGGGCTTGCATATCGGTGCCGCCTCAGCACGGCAAGTCTACCCTCGCGTTTCATTGGTTAGCCCAGCAGATGATGGGCACCAAGAAACTCATGTACATCACGTACAACACCGAGTTTGCCCAAAAGCAGATGAGGCTTGCGCGGGGCATTGCCGAACGAGCTGGCGTACCGTTCAAGGACAGTCGCGCCTTGCTCTCGTGGTACTCGTCGACTGGGGCAAGCCTCATCGCGTCAGGAATCGGCGGCATCATTACCGGCATCCCCGGGCAACTCATCGTGGTCGACGACCCGATCAAAGACTGGGCGGACGCGCAATCATCTACCATTCGCGACTACACCCACCAATGGTTTCGCTCGTCGGTGCTATCCCGCCTGCACCCTGGGTCGAGTGTCATCGTGGTGCACACCCGTTGGCACCCGGACGACCTTTCGGGGCGCCTTATCAACGAAGGATGGGAGCACATCAACCTTCCGGCAGTGACCGATGGCGTGGCGCTGTGGCCAGAAGGCAGGCCGATCGACTTCTTAGACGAGCAGCGCAAGCTCGTGGGTGAGCACATTTTTGCGGCGCTGTACCAAGGCCAGCCTAGGCCCATCGGCAAAGAGGTGTTCGGCCCCGCCAACTTCTACGACTCGCGGCCCACGGGTTACCAATTGGCCGTCGGAGTCGACTTTGCCTACACGTCTAAGACCTCGAGCGATTATAGCGTGGCAGTGGCCATGGCCCGCCGAGGTGACATCTATTACGTGATGGACTTGGTTAGGCAGCAGACCTCGCTGCCCGAATTCGGTAACCGCCTCAAGTCTATGCTGTCCGAGTATTCGGGATGCCGGACACGCGCCTACATCGGTGGCACCGAACAAGGCGTTGTCGACATGCTGGCAAAGGAGCGTGTCTATGTGAGCACGCTACCTGCGACCAAGGACAAGTTCGTTAGGGCGCAACCGTTGGCCGCGGCTTGGAACGATGGCCGTGTTCTAATACCTCGAAACATGGAATGGACGACGGACATGGTAAACGAGTTCAGGATGTTCACGGGTGTCAATGACCCGCATGATGATATAGTGGACGCGATGGCTTCGGCATACGACGAGTTGAGCCTTGGGGCGATTGACCCGACCATCGGCATTATCAAGCCCCGCTCCTCTGCCGGGCTTAGAGGAGTGTACTAGTGGCAAAAGACAGCATTCGCGTTGGCCCCGAGCTTGATCGCCTCATCGTTCCCGCGTCCGTCGGAATGTGGAATGACCGCACGTTCGGGGCTATCGAACCGCAGGAAATGTCCGGCATCCTACGCGCGGCAGACCGAGGCAATAACCTTGAGCAGTGGGCCGACTTCTGCGAATGGGTGTGTGAGGACGATCGGGTTTCGTCCGTCATTGATACACGTGTCGATGCGGTATGCGGGGCGCCTTGGGATATTCAGCCGGCCGACGAAACGCCCGAATCCAAGCTTGCGGCCGAGATGTGCCGCACGATGCTAGAAGCGACGACTGGCCTAGAAGAAGACCTTGAGGAGCTGGCCAATATGCTTGTGGTCGGCTATTCGCTTCTTGAACACGACTGGGTTAGGACGCGTGGTCAGTGGGTCAGTAACCCGGTGGCCGTTCGAGCGCGTGACATCAACATCGTCAACAAGTGGCGCGTTCAGGCAAGGACCCATGATGCGTCCATCGGGACGAAGTGGATCAACGTAGACGACCATCCGAACAAGTTCATCGTCGGTGTGTATAAGGCGCGCGGGTCTACACCGCTTAGGTCGGGCCTCGTGCGCAAGGTCGCATGGTTCTGGCTGTTCAAACGATGGGCGCTCAAATACTGGGTTAGCGGCGCCGACCGGCTGGGCAATCCCATGATGATTGGGCGGGTCCAGCGAGACGCGCCCGAAGCTGCCAGATCGGCGTTGCAGAAAGGGCTAACCAACCTTTCATCTGGGCAGGTCGCCATGCTCGAAGAGGGCACGGGAATCGAGTTCCCCGATACGAAGTTCTCGGTATCGGCCGACGTTTGGGAAGCACTGGTCCGCAAGTGCGATGAGGGAATCACCATCGCTGTCCTTGGCTCGCTCGATTCGGTAGACGGTGGGGAGAACGGTTCGCTCGCACGGGCGGAGTCGCAGGCCGAGCAAACGATGGACCCCCGGAAACAGAAGTTCGCGAAGCTGATTTACGGCATCGTCGAGCGCGATTGGCTGCGACCGTACCTGTACTTCAACCTAGATCGATTCGGCGGCGTCATGCCCCGCGTGCCGAAGATGGTCTCGGCTATCAAGGTCGACAAGAAGATCAAGGACATCCAACCATTTCACCTTCAGGGGCGACTGGTTACACGCGACGAAGTTCGCTCACAGCTTGGCTTAGACCCGTTGCCGCAGGGTCAGGGCGGCAACGAGCTCCTTGATATGGGCGGTTCCGTGGGGGCGGACGCGGGGCTCCCTTTAGCGTCGCTGGCGGGGACAGTCTCGCAGGGGCAGCAACCGAGGTCATCGAATCAGACGAGCGCAAGCGCAAGGAATACCTTGAGTTCGCCGACGTACACGCGCTCGCCGATGATGGCGTCCGCGAACGAGCTGGCCTCATCGTTGGCCGGCCTTCCGAGCTCGCGGCCCAAGCGACGATAGACGCCATCCCGGTCGTATCTGCCATGCGTGAGGACCTGGCGCGCATGATGTCGACGGCCGGAACGCCCGGCGAAGTAGAGGCCCTGGTAAACAAATGGGCCGCCGACCACGACAACCAAGATGCTTTCGCATCGTTGCTCGTCGGACCGATGGCGATGGCCGACATGGCTGGGCAGCTCTTCGTGCGGGAGTTCGAGCTGAACGCCAGGGGCCGTAAACTGTCACGCCGTATTCGCCTGGCAGATAGCCGGCCGCCATTCCTTCGGATGAAGTTCCTCGAGGCCATCAAGTTCTTTACCGAGCGGTTCGGCCAGTCGGACTTGGTTCTATCGTATCGCCAGCACGCCGAAGAGATTGGCGCCGAGTCGCTTCAATCGTTGGCCAAGCAAATCATTCAACGGATGGGAAGCGACCTGGCGAGCGGAGCCTCGCTCGGAGACTTCCTACGGGACTTCAGCGAGTCCGGGTTGCGTACCGGTTATCTCGAGAACGTATATCGAACCAACGTCGGCATATGCTACGGGGCCGGGCGCGTGCGAGAGATTGACCGTTCAGCGGACCCGACTGACTTTGTGCAATATAGGACCGTGCAGGACAACCGTGTGCGACCCGAACACGCCAAGCTAGACGAAATGGTGTGGTCCAAGGGTGACCCAGCGTGGAGGTCAGTGGCGCCACCGAATGGTTGGCAATGTCGCTGTGTGTGCATCGTGCTTGACGCCTTAGACGTAAAGGGCAAGACTATCCAGGAAGGGGTCCCAGGCACGTTCGAGCCGGATGAAGGCTTTGGTGTGCCGCCTACCGAGATGGTGCTCCCCGTTGGTAACAGCATATAAGCTCCCAAACCATCGGTTCCTTCTTAGCTCAGGCACTCCCATTCGACTCGTCGCAGACGATGCGCCGACGTCATGGGTTCATATTGCCTGCGAGGGTGAATGGCAGGGCCACGCACAAGGCGGATTCGAACTAGACCGCGACACGTTCGCTGGCATGGTTGCCAACTTCAAGGCGCAAAAGAACCCGCTGCCCGTAACCTACGAGCACCCCGACCACCGTGGCGATGGCAAGCCCATCCCAGCGGCCGGATGGATTCACGACCTATCTATCAAGAGCGACGGTCTCTATGCGCTTGTGGAGTGGGTCAAGGACGCGGCCGACATGATTCGGTCGGGCGCATATAAGTTTTGTTCGATGGTGTTCAGCACCGATTCGGAATCGCGTGAGACAGGGGCGCCGGTAGGACCTGAGCTATTCGAGCTCGGCCTCACCAACACGCCATTTATCGACGGGCTCAAGCCCCTAATGTTGAGCCGCAATGGAGCGGCGCGGAGGTTGGCAATGGTACTAGACAAGCAAGCAATCAAGGACGCAATCGACGCGCTGCCCAAGGACGCCGGTGCGGAGCAGGTACACAAGGCAATCGAGGGCGTGCTTCTAATCGCGGAAGCTCAGGAGAAGCCTGTTGAGGAAGCGCCCGTGGTAGAGGCGCCGGAAGCTGAGCCCGCCGAGATGAGCTGTCTACCGAAGAAGGCATCGATTGACCCAGTAGCAGCGGCCGCCGAAGTTGCGCCTGGTATTGGCGACAAGGAACAGGCCAGCTCTCAGCTCGTGCTCGACAAGCTTATGTCGCTCACTGGTCTTGATGAGGCCGGGGCGCTGGCGTTCCTGACGGACAATGCGGCTGCAATCGAGAAGCTCGCTGGCAAGCAGGCTGATTCCGGAATGCCTGCTGACCAGGCTGCTTTGAGCGCAGTTCGCGAAGAGACACTTACGGCCAAGGTGACCGAGCTTTCCCGACAGCTTGACGCCTACCGGGCGCGAGAGGCCGAGGAGACCGCCAAGGCACTTGAGGCAAAGATTGATAAGGCGATCGAGCTCGGGCACATCCTTCCGCACCATCGCGAGGTATTCGTGAAGCTCGGCCGCTCGTCGGCGACGGACCTGGACGAAGAGCTGGTAAAACTCTCGCGAGGGCCTGCGGTTCCTACCGGCCGCATCGCCCTTGCGTCTAACAGCGAGAACGCGGTTGACCCTGCGGACGATGTTGAGCGGGCGATTGTGGAACGCAACCGCACCAACCCAGAGCTTATGAAGCTTGCCATCGCAGAGTACCGAAAGCGGTCCACAAAGAAGTTGAACGGGCGCGCGTAGCTCCCGGGAAAATAAGGAGGTTCCAGAAATGACTGCACTATCAGCAGATGCGCGCCGAACGAAATACGGCCTTATGCACGCGACCACGCTCTACTTGCCACAAGCAACGGGCACGACCATCTATGCGAACGGTCTCGTGTGTTTCAACGCAAGCGGCTATGCCGCCCCGGCGGCGGACACCGCTAACTTTGAAATCGCCGGGCTGGCCGTTGAGGGTCAGGTCAACAGCGGAGCCGACGCGGCTAAGTATATCCGTGTCCTTCGCGGAGTGATGGCGGACTTCGCGTTTACCGGCTTCACCATCGCCGGCTGCGGCAAAAACTGCTGCGTGGCCGACGATAATACCGTGACGAACGCGGCTACAGCGACGAACGACGTAGAGGTTGGGCAGATTGTGGAGCTTACGAGCGCATCGCTTGCGAAGGTTCACGTGGGCGTTTTTGGCTTGGATAACGCCTAAGCCTAGGCCGTAGAAAGGAATAAACAGAAATGGCAATCGCAGGTGCATCCAATCTCGCGGCCTCCCAGGCGGAGTTCGCGGCTCTTCTCACCCAAATGCTTTCGGCGCAGCCACAGGGCTTTGCCTATGAGCTGGCGGCGCAACGTATCGGCACAGACGGCAAGTACGTCCGCAACCCAGTCATCACCTCGCTTCCGATGTTCCGTCAGTGGACGGGAAGCAAGGCATACAAGGACCTTCGCGCGTATGAGCAGACGATCACGATCGGAAGCTATGAGCGCACGGTATCCCTTGACCGCCTCGACGTGGTGACCGACCGCAGCGGCGTTGTTCAGGCTGCCCTGAATGCCTTCACGGCGAGCACCAAGCAAGCGGTCGACAAGCTCATGATCGACAGGCTCAGCGCCAACACGTGGACCGGATACGATGGCGTCAGCTTGCTGAACGACGCGCACCCGAACACCAACTCGACGGGAGACAACCTCATCACGAGCGCGCTCAGCTTCACGAATTATCGCGACCTTCGCGCTGTTATGCGCAAGTTCTCCGATGAGGATGGCGCGCTTTACAACGTGACCCCCACGCACGTTATGGTCGGTGCAGACCAAGAGCGCATCGCCCTTGAAATCGCGGGAGCATCGCGGCCTGTCGCGGTTAGCAACGCCGGCGCATATGACGGCACCTCTAACATCGTTGGCGCAACCACTATCCCGAACGTGTTCGGCGGCAGCGAAGTGACGATCATCGTCAACGACCTGGTGACCGGAAACAAGTGGTTCATGATGGACCTTAGCAAGCCCGTCAAGCCCATGGTTTGGTGTGTGCTCCGCGCTCCGGAAGCCATTTCGCAGGATGGCGGGTTCATGCAGGGCGATCAGCGCTTCACGTATGACCGTTTCAACTACTCGATCGAAGGCGATTGGGAGTTTGGTGCGGGCGCGTGGATGCTTATCGCCGGCAGCGTGACCTGATAAACTAGACCAAGAAGGAAGGGGCTACATGCTAAACATTCAATCAAGTAACCTGGTTCCGAGTTATGCGCGGACTGACGCGCCTCGTCGTGAGTCGAGGGCAGAAATCAAACTGCGCATTCGGAACCGATCTTTCATCGTTCCAGGCCATGGTCTTGTGACCGAGAACGATGCTGACAAGGGTGGGTGGATTACAGCCTACCCTTACGAAAGCGACCTGCCGAAGATTCAGGCACTCGTGGAAACCGAGAACGCCACCATCAAAGCAGCGCACAAGACCAACTTTCGCAAGCTCCGGGCAAAGGCCGCAGAGGTGCTCGGTAAGTCCGTCGACGAAATCCCGGCCGACATCGAGCATTGGGACGATGACGCCAAGCGCGTAGCCGCTCGTTGGGGCGGGTCGATGGAGGCGGAGTTTTACGCCATCACTGGTCGAGGGCTTCTCCCTATCCTCGAGCTCGACGTGGTAACGCGGGGCCTACCGCCACCTCAGACCGACGAGGAAAAGGCAATGCTGTATCTGACCAGCCAGATGCAAACGGCTAACCAGAGCGCCCATAATGAGCAGCTACTAGCCGCCGTGGCCAAGCTGTCCGCCCAGGTAGCCGAGCAAGCCGAGGTCATCGCGAAGCTGCAAACCAAGAAGTGAGGTGAATCGTGGCCGCCTACATCGATACGATATACGTTGACGCGTTCCTGAGCACAGCGGATCGCACGGCTATTTTCGACGATGGCAGCGGCTACGTTTCCACCAACTTTGACCAGCTGGTCACGAGCGCGTCCCAGTTGGTCAAGATTGCGGCCAAGCACGCCGGCTACGACCTAAGCTCCACGACGACCGACGAAACCGTCAAAATGGCGACGTTCGGTCAGTTCGTTGTGATGGCGTTTCAGAAGAAAAGCCTTCAGGTTCCAGAGCAGTACCTGAACTTCATCAACCTCCTCGAGTTGATTAGGTCAGGCGCCATCCCTCTTGAAACCTCACCGGACGCTGAGCGCGCGGTTGGTGGTGTGTACTTCACGCCAAGCGACCCAGAAGACTCGGACGGCATTGCAGAGGGCACAACAATACCGCAGACGTTTCGGCAGCTGCGGACGGTCTGGTGAAGCTGACGGTCCAGGGCGCCCTCGAGGCCGTTAGGAGGATTGCGGGGATACGTGCCAGAGCAACGGCAATAACGCCCGCTCTTGAGCGTGGCGCCGAGGACGTGCGAACGCTCGTGGCCCAATCGTTTCTAGGATCGACAGACCCAAACACGGGTAGCAAGTGGACACCTCTAGCAGAGTCTACCTTGCTGGCGAGACGGAACGCAGGCAAGCCGATGTCACGAAAGAAGCGCGGTGCGGCAGGTTTCTTTGCGTCGCTGTTTGGCAAGCCATCTGTGACAAAGAAGAGGGGCCGAAAGAAAAGTGGCCCAGTCAACGTGGAGCAGCTTCGCGGGAACACTGCCATCCTAATGGATACGTCGCACCTTGCTCGCAGCATATCGTCCGAGGCGCGCGGCAGTTCAATCATCTATGGCACAAACGTGAACTATGGCGCGGCTCACCAGTTAGGTGGAGGAGTCACAAAGAACCGTCCGCCTATTCGGCGATTCTTGCCTGACCAGTTCAATCAAGGACCGGCTGCTGCTACTGCTAGGCGCATTAGAAGCCGCGTTATAAACTGGCTTCTGAACGGAGACAGAGGGGCGACAGAATAATGGCGTACCTGAACACATCGGCCATTGTCACCAGGATTCGCGAGGTGTGCGAGGCCGCGACAGATTCGTTGCGCCCGGTGCCGGTCGATAGGTTCACGGAGTCATACTCACAGGCTCAGGATGTCGCGCAGGCAAGGCGCGCAACGGTCAACCCTACGTATGACGTCAGCATCACGAACGGGCCTAACCCGCACAAGAGTTCGCCGACCGAACAATCTGCCATTGCAATCTATGACCTCGAGATACGTATAGACGTCATACGAGCGTTTGATCTAACAGGAACGCTTGACGATGCGGTTCGCGATGAGGTGCTTGGACTTGCCGTGCAGGATGGCGATGTGCTCCAACAGGCGTTCAGCACATATGGGAATCTAAGATCTACTTCCGACGACGATGACACCGGCATCGTGTCCGGTGTGATGAAGTATCAGGGATCGTCAAGCGACGTGAGATTGAGCGAGGGCGCCGGTAATATGGTCGCCAAGACCTCGCATCGATTCTCGATGGTTGCCGTTGCGGACATTGCGCAGTTTCTTCCGACAAGCATTCCTAACATGGTCGCGTGGTGGCGTGCCGACATGGGGCGCAGCGTTGTAGATGCCGAGGTTAGCGGAACGGCGTCAACTTGGTTCAGTGACGCTGGGACACTCGCTGCTTATGCGACGCAATCGGCAACGCTGGCAGATGGTACGACTGGCACGGTTATAAAGATCAACGGTGTCGCCCAGGCTTTATACCCGCACTGCGGGCAGATGACGTGCACCAACTATCTTTACAACTCGTCAACAGAGTTTTCGGTTATTGCAAAGGCCGGAACGGTACATTGGCTCATACTTGCTTCGAACGCATATGCCGGAGAAGGAGTGACGTTTGACCTACAGAACGGCGTCGTTGGTTCTGCATATGGACTTGCCACCAAGAGTGGGTCAATAGAGCCAATGGGCAATGGCTGGTATCGATGCACCATAACGGTCGATAACTCCTATTACTGCGACACAACGCATCAGACGGGTTACGGCGCACCATGGGTTGGGTTGTCGGCAACCAACTCCATGACAGGGTATGTTAGTTCATCGTCCGAATATTTGTATGCGTACTCGCCAACGGTATCTCAAACAAACGTTTCGGCATGGGCAGACCAGGCGAGCGGCGGAACTGACTTTGACCTAACCGCTCCTGCAACGGCAAGTCTAGTGGAGTATGTCGCATCAGTGTCGTCTGCTAGCAATAGACCGGCAATGATGTGGCACGGGTCATCGCAGCAGGGTCTGACGTATTCCACGAAAGCCGACCTCGCGCTGCTACACGACGGCACCGGGATGACGATGTACATGGTTTGCTTACCTTACTGGTCAAGCGGATGCCTAGTGAACTCGTCGCAGGGTGGAACGATAGGTGCAGGAATAGGCATGTACTTGGCCTACACGGACAGGCTGAGGTTCGTTGTCACAAACTCTGCCAGGTCTGTCGTAGATTTTATGGGAGCTCCCGCAACGTATACCGCAGCAAGTCCTATGTGGTGGATTGCGAGTCACAACCACACGGACGCGCCGCGAGCGCACCTGCAAACAAACATGGGGTCCGATGCGTCTGACTTCGACTATGCAACCCCGGACGCAGGGGCATCATACAGCCCTCTTGCGTTTGGCAGGTATGCAGACCCAAACGGACACCAGGGACTTCAGAGGATGCTAATCTTCGAAGCCGGGGTGTATTCTTCCGCGTTATCGACATCCTATAAAACCCTTCTAATCAACTACATCAAGGCTCGTTATGGCATCGCGTGATCATGTTGTAGTTTTTGACAGCGTTGACGACGCAAACGCGTATGTTGACGCGACCGACAAAGAGATTGGGTTTCCAAAGCCGTCAAAGCCAGCCGGTAAGGGTTCTAGGCATACTCCAGACAGCAAGGCGTTGGTTATGCATCACGCGCTTCCCGAGACATATCTTGCCAAGCCGTTTGTAAGAATCGGTCCCTTTGAGGGTAGAATGAGCGGCAAGGACATTTACAAGAAGGCTCCCGGTCCAGACGGTAAACCGGCTAGACTTGTGATCGGCGCTGACAGAAAAATGAAACTAGAGGACGCAGAAAGAGACTTTCAAAAGGGCGCGACGCCAAAGGAGAAGGATAAGAAATGAGCATTGAAATCTGGGGTCAGAAGCGCCTTCGCGTCCGTGCGGAGTCTACGTTCGCAACGTCTCAGTCGGTCGGTGGATACGAAGTCCCATTCGTAGAGGGCTCGCTGTCCTACACCATGAACCGCGACATGCTGAATCCGTCGATCGCGCAGTCGTACAAGTTCAATCAGGTAGAGAAGGTTCTCGGTCAATACAAAGCCGAAATCTCGTTCTCGCTGAATCTGTGCAGCACTGGCACTTCGGCGAGCACTGGTGTGGCGCAGCTAACCAGCTCTACTAACCCGCTCGGCCTGCTCCTGAAACACGTCATGGGCGGCGAGACAGGAGCAACGGGCGGCACGATTACAGGCGGCACGGCTTCAATCCCAACGGCCAGCACGCTATCGGCGGTTCCAGGGCAGATGGTTGGATGGGGAACTACCGGAACGGCATGGCGACCCGTGTTCTCCGTGGGCGGAACGGCGTTCAGCCTTGGGCTCGATTGTCCGTCGGCGCCGAGCGGAAACGCATATGCTGCCACAACGTACTACATGGCACAGGACAGCAACCCGAACGACTCAACGTCGCTTCAGTTCTACGTTCAGGGTGCCGAGGCCGACGACGCGTTCACTATTTACGGCGCGGCGTGTACTTCGTTTGCGATCGAGGTGAGCCCCGAAGGATTGCCCAAGCTAAACTTCACCTTTTCCGGAGTGGCGTTCAGCACATACGCCGATTCGTGGCCCATTTCTCAGGGCACGTATGTGGCGTCAACAGGGTTTGCATACGGCAAGCAGGGCGCATATTACGCAGCATCTAACGGGTCTACGACGTACACGGCCTCGAGCTTATCGACAGAGGGCAGTGAGCTGTTCGTGTCGTCTGAGACCTGGGAACCCGCCATTTCGATGCAGCTCGTCACGGCACCGAACACGAACGGTCTGGCTGGTATCCGGTACGTGCGAGCTCGAAGCGCGCCCGTAATCAAGGGATCGATGCGGTTCCCCTTCCAGAGCAATACATTCCGAACGCACTGGACGAGCACGAACAACCTGTCGTTTTTCCGTGTTATTGGCGGAACACCGGGAAGTACGATCATCCTTGAGGCCCCAACGTGCCAGATTCAGAGTTGGAATCTGGTAGACGATAATGGTCTGAACTATCAGGAAGTTACTTGGGAAGGTCGAAACGATAGCTACACAGACGACGGAGGGTCGGACCTGGAGCGCTCTCCGTTCCGAATCCACCTGGGATAGCTAGAAAGAAGGGGCACAAATGACAATGCATTCAGTAGGGCCGACGCGTGTCGTCTGCCCATTTGACCCGGCGATTGACTGGGAAAAGACCGACGTTGCCAGGTATACGATCGAGCGAGACTTTGAAAAGGTGTCGTTCCTACCTGGCTCAAAGCCTGTCGTTTACCATGTGAGGCGTCTGCCATCGTCGAAGGCGTCGGTGCTTATGCAGCACGCTGGCGGCGACGATGAATCGCGGGTGTACAAGTTCGCGTTCGCCATGTGCGTTCTACGTATTGAGAACTATCCGATGCCAGACGGAAGCGTGGTGGAGTACACGCCGGAATGGTGCCGCGACCTATCTCCAAAGGCAGACGTCATGAAAGATGACGAGATAGACGCACTTATGATTCCTCCTGATGAAATCGAAGACATAGGAGGTGTCGCCTATCGGCGGAGTTTTTTACGACGAGGGAGGCCGGTCTTCTTTGTGCCGCCGCGTTCATCGGTGCTCGCATTGGAGATCCAGGCTCAGAGCTTCCACCATGCGGCAGCAAGCGACCTGCTCTCACGCAGGCTCAAACAGCGAGCCGATTCTATAACGAAGAGTCTCGACGACTCATCCGAGAGTCATACGGATGCGGCTGTGCCGGCGAACGATGGACCGGAAAAAAGCCCAGCTCCACATTCTTGACGGCCATCCAACGCGTAACCAAGGGCGAGCCGGTACCGGGGTGCCCTTGGAAAGCGTTTGAGGACCCCGTGTGTTCCGATGTCATCAACGCGTTTCGGTGGTTTGAATCTGGCCAGGTTGCACTTCGCATAGGGGCCGACCCGCCCTACAATCTAATCCAGGGCCTCGAGGTATATCAGGCCGCGCTAAACGAGGCGCGTTCTGATAGGATGGATAGAGAGCGGGCGCGCAACAAGTCAGGAGCTGGACAGCGTGGCAAATGACGAGATCAAGTTTGAGCTACGCATAGAAGGCGAAGAGAAGGTCGTCGCTGCTCTCAAAGAAGTAGAGGGTCGACTAGGCCGCGTAGAGAATGCCCAAGTCCAAACGGCGGCCGCAACCACTAAGACAGCGGACGGCTTTGAGTCGCTGACTGGCGGCATATCGGCCGCGATGATCAAGTTCAACGCCTACGTCACAGCGGCCCAGACCGTGGCCGCCGTGGTGTCCGCAGTGGCAGAACGCGTTGACGAGCTGAACGACGCTCAGGAGGGCTTCAATAACAACGCTGACGAGGCCGCAGGCCGCCTTGGCGGTCTAGTTTCCAAGCTAGAGATTATGCAGACCGGAGCCCGTCAAACGGCCATGGGCCTGCAACTCACCAATAAGGAGTTCGGAGACTTCTTGGTGTTCGCGCGTCAGTATTCTGAGCGCACCGGAAAGACCATGAAACAGGTCACCGACGAGCTAACTCAGGCCCTCGTTACCGGTAGAGAAGAGGGTTTTAAGAGGTTCAACCTCGAGGCCCAGAGCACGACAGAGGCAATCTACGAGATGAGTCGTGCCGTTGGTGGTCGCGGCGCTGAAGGTGCCGGACTAGCTGATGGTATGGAAATGTTGTCGGCAGCCCTGAGCGACAGCGTTGACGAGTTTTTGCGCGGCCTGGAACCCATGAACTCTTTCAACGCCAAGTTGTCCGAAATGGCGGACCTGCTTGATACGGTTCGCGGAATGGCGTTTGCGGCTGGGCAGAACATGGGCAAGACCCTAGCGGCCCTGGCACTTGCGCCGGCTACCATGGGCGGTTCGGTTGGTGCGTTGCTTGCGTATTTATCGCAAAGCGACGAGGCGTCTACCAGAACGGCTGAACTCATGAACGCGCGCGAAGGTGTGCAGCTTCCGACGCAACGCGAAACCCATGTGCTGCAACTTGGCGTCACGGAAATCACGGGAAGCGCGAGGCGAGGTCGTACCGGTCAACGAAGAGGACCGCAAGAGGGCGAGCTGACAGGAAAGGCACAGGCGCAACTAACTCTTGAGGAGCAAATAACCCAAGAAAAATGGCGGCAGATTGACGCCGAACGACAACTTCTTGACCTGAAACAAGCTGCATCGAAAGAGGCCGCCATCGCCGCTAGCCTTGCCGCAGACGATGCTAGGAACGCTAAAGCCGCAGGAGCGAAGCAACTCGCGTTGCAGCAGCAGCGGGAGCAGAACGAGTTGATCGCAGATTACACCGACAGAATCGGCGGACCGTTGCTCGACGCGTTAGACCAGGCAGCAGCTGGCGAAGTGTCATTTGGCAAGGCGATGCAAGCAAACGTGGCGTCTACGCTGCGATCTCTCGGAAAAGAGTTCCAGGTAAAGGCGCTCGGAGAAACGGCAGCGGCTATTGCATCGTTAGCGGTGTGGGACCTAAAGGGAGCCGGAAACCACGCGGCGGCTGCCGGTGCCTACGAGGTTGCGGCACTTGGCGCGGCGGCAGCTGGCGGGGCGATGGGGAAGTCGTCTGGTTCGTCCGGTGGTGGAGGGGTGGCACGGTCATCACCTTCGCGTGACATGTCTTCTTCTAGCGGTTCGAGTTCAGGAAGCACCTACGTCATTAACTGGAACCAGCCGGCCGTGCTTGCGGGCACCTATGCCGAGGCCGGTCGCAAGATCAAAGAAGCCGTGAAGGCAGCCGATAATAGGTTTGGCGTATGACGATTCGAGTTTATACAGGTGTTCAGCCGACGCGCGTTGGTGCGTTCACATTGGCTTTCACGGATGGTGGAGGTGCTCACTCGTGCTCGGTAACTGCTAACTTTTGCCATGTGTCAATCGCGTCTGTAACAGCAACATCTGGTTACTCTGACTTCGCGACGCTGCTCCAATCCGCAATGAACGGCGTCAGTAGCGGTTACACCGTATCGTTCAGCACGACGACGCTTGCCTATACCATCACGCGTGGAACCGCATTCACCATCGACGGCGGCACATCTGCGGCTATGACGGCGATGCTTGGAACGCCCAACACTGGGTCGTCTACCACGCACACAAGCACGATCAGGCCATACGGTGTCGTCGCCGGAACGGTAGGAGGACGCTCGCGTGACTCCGGCGTGTATGAGGTCGACGGCATTGCATACGATGGCGAGGCCGATGACGGTTCGTCGTATAGCGTCGCAAGGACTGCGGCTCCGTCTTACCTAGAGTTCTCGATTCCGCTTGAGCCGAAGTCTGCCGTATACATCAGGAGCGCAGTCGCGTCGGTTCCGTGGACGTGGCAGCACCTATGGGAGCACGCGAGAAGTGTCGAGCCGTTGCTTGTCGTGGACAGCAACACATCGGAGTCTATCGTGTGCAAGCTCCGATCTGACGGTGCGTCGTTCAAGCCAGAACGTGAAGTTGCGGACTACGACGACGCATGGAACATCCCGTTTAGAACTCGCGTTCTGGGGTACCTGTAATGGGTTGGTCTAATGCACTCGCAACTGGGTCAGAAACGCTAGAGTTTAGGCTGTGGATAGAAGGCATAGACTACGGATTTGTCACCTCGAGAACATACGGCCCGATAACCCTAACGGACCGGACTCTTACGCGCTCGCCTGTCGTATCGACCACCAACTTTGAGGGCTGGTATGTAGGGCTGCAACGCGAGGGAATATCGTTTTCGCAGTCGGTCGACATCCCAAACGCAAAGCTGTCGACGGGCGGAATGACCCTGCGCATTGCAGATGTCGACGGAAAGGCCACCGAGGCATTTGCCTTGGAGCCAGACGGAAACTGCTACCTGACGGCCGACGTCGACGATAATGACACGACGCTCAACACGACGAGCACAAGCCTCATCGACGATGAATCCCTGATCTTTTTGAACGGCGAGACCATGTACGTCTCGGCCAAGACAGCGAACACGCTTACAGTGTCTCGAGGATGGCGCGGGTCAACGGCCCAATACCATTACACAGAAGACGGCGAGAAACTCCGCACGCCAGAAATCACTAATCGACCACGGTTCTTTGAGGGTCGACGATGCCGCATATATGCCTACTCGCCAGGCGACGCGACGGGTGGCACGGCAATCTTCTATGGGATGCTAAGCGGTGAACCGCGCATGTCTGACCCAGGGAACTGGGAGCTCACCATAGACTCCGTGTCAAAGGTTCTGGACCAGGATATGGGCGCGGAGCTTCAGAGCGAGCTTCCTATTCGTGGGGCATATTACCCATACAACGCCCCGTTCGTGATGCGTCTGTGGTTGTTTGACGGTGACACGATATACGGGCTGTCTGCTCCGACTGATGTTGTCACATGCAAGGTCGTCGGATTCTTTGAGAGCAACGAGGACTTTTGTAAGGAACTCAACTCACAGATTCAACTTGTTATAGGCGCGTGGGGCACCACCGTGACTGTTCAGGAAAGCTCCAACGGAATAAGCGTTACGGCCAAAACCGATGCGTCGTCGTACATGGTCGCCGTATACATCAAGTCATACCATACGATCGCAGGCGTGTTTCAGGACGGTTGGACCATCGAGGCTTCCGGTGACACGGTTGGGGCCTCAGGGTTTTCTGCCAACACGCTTTACAAGTGGTCGTGCGAAATGCCGTGGCCGAGGTCATGGTCAGGCGAAGCGGACTTTGAACTTGCCAGCGAATATACGAGCACGGACAGTGCTGACATCTATCCGTCTAACCGGATTTACGTTGGCGGAGATTACCTTCCAACGGACCTAAGCAAGAGCATCGCCGTTACAATCGCTGGGACCGAGCGGCTTTTGCCAATAACAAACATCGACACGTCTTCGCGTTACGTAGAGTTCTCGCCGTCTATGTATAGGCCAGTAGGCTTTCAGGTCGATTCGGAGTCCGGTTTAAAGCTGTATGTCAATTATTTGGTGCTAAGTCCTACCACCACCGGAACGTCATCTGGAACCGTGGCGGACTTCGTGGCCGCACTAAAAGACCTGGGGCCTAGATATTCGAATCTGGGCTACTGTCCTATGTTCACAAACGGAGACCTGGACGAGAGTGCGACATATACGCATGTCGGACGGGCAACGTCAGGCAAACAATACTTGAGAAACCGCACATACGTGTCGGCCTCGGCGTTCAGGGTTGCGGACATGCTTGCCGAGGAATGCAAGCTGATTGGCTGCTATCCTGCGATCAACAGTTCCGGACAGGTGTATATCAGGCAGCTTCAAGTGCCTGGTGCGAATGACTTCCCGGTCATGCACCTAGACCCTTCGAATACCATCATGGGAACTGTTCCGACCATCGAAAGAAACGCATATGGAACGTTCAATGCGATGGCAATCAAGCTCGGCTACAACTATTCCAAGGACTCATACGAAGGCTCCACGATTGTCATCCGCGACCAACTGGCGATGAATCGCAGTCGCGTGATGCGCACGATCTCGTGTTCGCCAAAAAGCGGCAACGGACAGATTGAGCTTGCGTCAGAAATCGGCGAGTTCGTAGAGGGCGAGCTGTCCGTCCTTCAACCAATATGGGCAACATTCGCGCGGCCGTATTCGATCATCAAGATTCGAGTGCCGCTAACAGCTTTCGGCGTATATATCGGAGACATTGTAACAATCGAGAACAGCATCCTTCCAGACTACAAGCTAGGCGTTCGAGGTTGGACGACTGCCCGCAGAGGACTCGTCGTCGGACGCGAATGGGACATGGCGCAAGGTCAAGGCACGCTAACGCTCATTTCAAGCGGAATGCCATATGCCGGATATACTCCGACCATGTACATTTCATCGTATACCGGCGGGTCGCCCGTATCGACGACCACGCTAACCGTGTCGGCCAGCTTGCCGGCTCCATACGATGGCTCGCCTAGCCTTCTGCCGTCTGGCTCCGATGCAACCGACTTCTTTGAAACCGGCATGTCCGTCAAGATTTACCAGCTAGACAGCTCATCTAGTTCTTACGAGCAAGCAACTGTCACAGGAGTTACCGCAACGACAATCGCAATCACCATCGACACAGGAACGTGGACGCCAGGGTCCTCAAAGTGGTTGGTTGGATACGACGTCGGAGATGAGGATGTTTCAGATAGCCAACTGGCATTTTGCTATGTGGCTGATGCTGATCGACAGGTAGCAACGGTCTCGACAACGCTTGGAACGTTCCCGGCCAGGGTGTTCGCGTGACTTACACGTCAATCCATAAGGGATGGATGTTCTGTGGCGGGGCGGACTTTAGCGACTATGCGCCCGTGGACACGTTCGTGGCCAGGGACTTTCTCATGAACAACGCTGCCCATATGGCCGACCAGGCTGGCCAGGTGCGCGTTAACTGGATGGTCGACGACGGCAGTTCCGGTATTACGGTCATCAACGTTGGATCGGTAGGGCTTAGTCCCTACGGTCGAGCGATAGCGTTTGGGCCTTTCCCGATCTCCATACGCGACGACGGCAGCTCCTACCGGATGCGAGTGAGGGTGCGCGGATACTACAACGGCGGGGCCGGGACAGGGTATTACCGCCTCGTCCTCGGCGGCTGGTCGCGGTCGTTCGCCGACGCCAACCTTGCCGACGTGACCGCGCTGCCGAACGTCAAGGACCTTTCGGTGAGCTCCGGTACCGATGGGTGGATAACCGACGCGTCACCCGTGATTTACATGAACGCTTCCCAGGTTGCCGACGAGACGCGCGGGCTATCGGTTGCCGGAGCGGCCGGTGGGTCGGCTATCTACTCGGCGAGGGTTTGCATGGTGTATCTGCATGTGTTCGCCGTAGCCGATAACAACTGGGCTTTGACCGGGGTATACGGCGCCGAGCTGCGAGGTGAGGACTGATGTCGTCGACCGTACCATCCCAGCGCACATCGCTGTCATATGACCACGTGGTGGCAGGGGCGCCCGTTTCCGCGCTCGACATGCAGGCTGTCCAAGAAACGCTCATGTGGTGTTACGGTCGCGGGTCATCGCTCGTTCCGGCGATGCGGCCAAGGTCGGGCGGGGCGATAGCGGTCGGGACCTCGCAGACCTATCGATTCTGGGTCAAGCCTCGTTATGCCGCAGTGCGCCGGATGTGGGTTGTGTATGTCAACGGCGGAGGAACGAACACGGCCACGGGTACGATCGTGGCCGGGAGCGGTTCCACGGTTTCCTTTTCAGCGTTCTCTGACCGGAACCATTGCGTGCCAATCCTTTACCAAGAGGATGTTGGAACGCAGACGGCCACGGCAAAGGAAATCTCCATCACGGTCGCGTCGGTCACCGGAACCGTTTACGTCGACTCGCTGCAATGCTGGGAGATACCACGGGCCAGTCTGGCGGCAGGGTCGACGGAATACGGCATCGATAAGACAACCCTGGCCAGCGGCGAGCCAATTTACAGCGTGGCGACCAAGAGCATCGATGGACTGCATCAGCGGCTGAACGATGGGTGGGGCGTCACCAACAGGGGCGGGCACTTTCACTTTGTTACCGATAGCGGGTCCGGCGAGGGTCAAGACCTGGCTTCGGCAACTATCGTCAACAAGTATTCGACCACGGTGTCCACCACGTCTAACTCATTCCTGAAAAGCGGAATCCCGCTACTTGAGCGCAGGTATTACATCCCTGGTTCTGCGAGCGCGTCGACTACCAAGACAATATATTTCAAGGGTCTTGTGCAGTGTGCGACCGCTGGCGTTACCGGGCACCTGGTAGTGACCATGACGAACGGATCAAGCGGTTCCGTGACGTTTGACAGTACTTCCTATGCGACTTCCGCGTGGACGCCAGCCACCTCGTTTGACGTACAGGTCGAGGATGAGACCGACGCGGCTGGGTTGCAGGGCGGGGCGTGGGATATTGCGACTGTGACTTTCTATCGGACGGGTTCTGCGGGTACTATATACCTGTCGGCTTTTTCAATCGGGACATCACTCTAGGAGCTAACGCATGAGCTGTGGAATCAATACTGCAAACACGAGACTGGCCCCGATGGCGGCTGGTGCAACCGGCACCGCGCGAGATGACCAGGCCATCACAGGGGCTGGTAACGTATCTCGTCCCACAACGATCGCGATGACGGTTGGGGCATATGCGACTTTGGCAGTGGGCCCGACATATGGGATACGTGTTAGGTTTGGGTCTACGACTCCGACCGCCGTGACCACGGACACTTACTTCGGCCCTGGCACTATCTACGACTGGTATGTCACCAACGAAACCAAGATGGTTGCTGCGATCGATGTTGCGGGAACTGCTGCAAACACCATCGAATACCACGTTTGGCAGTCTAGCCCGAACCCGTAATGGCAAGGCTGGCGTCCGAATACATCCTCGAGGCCGTGCGAGAAGTTCTCGCTGGCGGAGCGGTGTCGGGTCGCCAGGTTGCAGCCAGTAGATTTACGGCAGGGGCAACTCCTGGCATTTCCGATAATGGCGCAGCTCGTATGGCGCTATCTGCTAACCGGTATGACGTAACAATATCGGGCTCTTCGTTATCGAAAAGTGGCACCGTCAGGCAGCACGGCCTACAAATGTATGACCTTGAGGTGGAGGTTAGGTGCTTCTACTTTATGCCTCGAGTTGCGCTGTTAGATGGTGACGAGCGACACAGTGTTCTTTCCATAGCTGCGCAAGATTCAGACGTAATACATCAAGCGTTGTCGTATCCTGGCAATCTAACGTCCTCGTCTTCTGGTGCCACAGGGTTAGCAGGCGGGGCTATGACTCACGTTTCAACGACGCACGAGGATTCGTTTGACGATGGTGGTGATGGATTGCACAAGACGGTGCACACGTATCGTGCGATTGGCGTGGTACAGTCAGAGAGTTTATGAGCCAGAAACAGGCCGAGTTAGTTATTAGCCCCTTCCTAGCGGAGCCTGTTTCTGGTTTCTTTGTAGGAGGTGTGACATGGAGGGATTAGACCGACGCATGGGATGCAACCGGAGAACTCCTCCGTCATTCACGTCTGTTAGACTTATCGACTTTTCAGGCGGAACTTTTACAAGGGCTTCTAATGGTACTTATCATACCGGACAGAGCACCATGAACGTCGTTGGCGTGAACGTCAAAAGGTTCCCCGCCACATATGGGGATCGAAGTGACATGGTGTTATGCGAGGGCGCTCGAACACACCTCGCATCGCGGTCCGAAGAGTTCGATAACGCTGCGTGGGTCAAAACAAACTGCACCATCACGGCGGATTCTGAGGTTGCTCCTGACGGGACCACAACTGGCGATGTGCTGACAACGACTGCCAGTGGAATCGCAGCAACATGCGTGTTCACGAGCGTCGTAAGCAACTCGCTTTGGTTCGCGGTGTACGTTAGAAGGAAAACCACGACCCAGGTCTGCTCGATTACAGCGAGCAACGGAGGCACGACGTCAAACCTGGACTTTACTCCAGGTGTCGATTGGTCAAAATATCTCGTTGCTAGAAACGCCGCAGGCGCTGCAAATATTATGACTATACGCCCGCACGCAACCGCAGGAACGGGAACAGCTGGCGATGATATGTCGATATGGGGCGCCGACTCAATGACTCTTGTGCTCCAAGCCTCATACCTAAAGACACAGGCGGCGAATGTTATATGCCAAGCAGACACGTTTACATACGCTGCAGGTACATGGGACACAAGGTTGGCTACTGGCAAATCAACGTTTTATGTAAGCCCAACGAATGATTCTGCCGATATAAGCCAGGCCACAACGTACTTCTCGTTTGGTGGGTCTAACGACGACATACGAATGTCAAACACAGACCGTGTAACTGTTGTTGCCGGTGGTGCAACGATGGTACAGGGGAACGTGCTTACGTGGTCTAAGCACAGCTTGATTCGGATATACGTTGATCCATCGGCTGGGATGCTTCGCGTATCCGGAGCAACAACAGGAAACGGGACAACCATCGGCACTCCGTGGTCATGGCCGACGGGTGTCGCGCTGAGGGTTGGTGGTATATACGGCGGAGCCGCTGAGGCATACGCAAGAATCTCGGAGCCTTATACATGGTGAAAGAACTAGCGACACTTGTAGCTGCTAGGTATTGCGGACAAGGCGATTGCGTGAAGACCGTTTCATGTTGGTCGCATGTGGACCCATCAATATCCCAGGCCGTTGTTGTGTTTGAGGTATCCACATCTGGATTCGCTGTTGTGTATGGGTCTGAAAGCACATGCTCTAACTGGACCTCATACCAGTGCGACACGTTAGAGCAGGCAGCAGCATACATATCGCACCTAAGCTGCTCAGAGTTGTGCGCAGACGCGGCACACGACATGAGTCCATCTGGCATTGAAATAGACATCGACGCTGTTCGAGCATTACGGAAGTCATGGAATGCAGAATGACTTCAAATGCACAGGCGATTGCGTAGGCACCAGCGGCAATCTTCCGCTGACCGTCTCAGAAATACAGCACGCACTTATGGCGACTGGCGACCTTGAGAAACCTTTCACGCCAGATGGTGAGCGCACAATCGCTCGTCACCTATGTCATTTCTTCTACCTTGGTCAGAACAGCGCACGCGACATGATTGAAGAAATGCGCTCAGAACTTGCCAAGATGCACGCAAAAATCGACATGGCTCGCATCGACATCAAGCAACTCTCTGCTGAGAACCATGCGTTACGCCTAGAACTCGAGGCTATGCGGCGTGGATAACGCGCTCGAACTGGCGACCTACTCCGTTGCCAGTGTCGCCGCGTTTATTAGCGCCGTAATAGCAGGGTTCCTCAAAGCACGCGGCCTGTCGTCCAAGATAGACGAAGAGGCCCGCCTGGGTCGCCTTCTTCTGTCTCGCGTCGATACCCTAGAGACGGACCTAAGAGCAGCCAAGGCACGTGTCTCAGACCTAGAATCAGACCTACGTGAACGCACATCCCAGCTCCGCGAACTGTCATGGCGTTACGAGGCACTTCTTGCGAAGCACGAAGAGTTGGAGCTCAGGCACCGCGACACGGCGGCCAGTGAGCGAGCCCTACGCGACGAGCTTTTGCGGTCGTATATCAACAGCGATGCGCGTACACTAAGGCCACCACCATTCAAGGAGCGATAATGAAAAACCTATCATGGCAAGCGGCAGTAGTTATCGGCATCTTCGTTGCTGGGGGCATCGCGTGCCTGGCACTTGGGCAGGTAGATTCTGGGGCCGGCCTTCTTGGCGTGGCACTTGGCCTTGTTCCTCCGCTCTCTCTCGTCAAGGCGCCCGGTGCTAAGTAGGCTCATGAGCACGGCCTACGTCGCGACCGCGCTCGCAGTAGGCTCCGGATGTGGCGGGGCCATCCACCAGACTCGCACCACGCTTGAAATCACGGCAACCGCCTTGCGCGAGGTCGACGTTATCGCGGCACGCGAATACACAAGTGCAGCCGAAACAGCCCTTGAATCGTCGGAAACAGTCGACGAATACACCGAGAAGATGACCAAGTGGGATGACCTTGTGCGGTCCGCCAACATGCTCCGGGCTGCGCTTACCAAGGCGTCTGAGCTGACCGACGTTGCCGAGCGAATGCGCAACGCAGAGGATGCCCAGGACCGCCTAACAATGGCAATGCGATGCGCCGGCTATGCGGTCTCGCTCGTTATTCGATCGCTCGAAGCAGTTGGAATACCGACGCCGAAGATCGTGCAGGACGTTTTCATCCTACTAGGCGAAGAAGCGGGGGCCTGCGGTGACAGCTAAAGACGTGATGAAATTGATCCGATTCATCAAGGACAGCGCCCAAATACTAGGCGCGGCCGTCGACCGCCTAGAGGGCCATGACCCAAAGGACGTCGACGAAATCCTGCCTGCCGAGCTCCGGCTGCAGGTAGCACAAACCGCAGCGCGGCTCAGGGCGGCAAAGAAGTTTGAGGATTGAAAACGACATCGACGCCGCCTCATGGCTTCACGAGGTCCGCCACGTAGCCGGCCACGCGAAGCTGCTCGAGGTGTTCCAGGGCGACTACCTGCTAGCGGCCTATCGCCTGGCATGCATGGTTACGCGCGCCAATGGCCTCGGCGAAGTTCCGACCGAGGCCGAGCTGTTCGCTGCAATGCTAGAAATCCACCGTGGGATAGATGCTGACCCCGTGATCATGTCGCCGCAGATGCTATCGATGCTGGCACGAGAGGCCGGGCTTGCTGTAATATAAGCCATGCCCATCGTGCCGTGCGTTGCGTTGCTTCCGAAGTTCCACCACAAAGGCGACGGATACAACGTGTTCCGCCCAGAGGCCGAGCGGTTCGTCGCGTTGAATGGAAAGAACGGCGAGCAAACGTACATCACGGAAATCGAGGCCGTGAAGATGTCTGGGACTATCCCGCTGGCTGAGAAGCGCGAGGAGACCGCCAAGCGTCGGGCGCAAACGTTAGCCTCGTTTGATGGCGTAGCCGGCCTGCGACACGTTGCAGCATTCTGTCACGGCTGGTCGACCGGACTTCAGCTCGGCTTTGACACCAAGACGGCACAGGTGCTTGCGGCAACAATCGCCAAGCTACGCGCGCCGACACCGGACAACTCAGTGCACGTGACCCTGTATTCCTGTTCGTGTGGCAACGGCGGTGAGAATGGCGATGGCGGTTTCGCAGACGAGCTCCGCGACGCGCTGTGCCGATTCGGCGCGACTGGGTGCGTGGTCGATGCGCACACGACCATTGGTCACTCGACCATGAACCCATTCGTCAGGCGCTTTGAGGGGCGCGGGTCTCATATCGGTGGAGTTGGCGGGTCGTGGATCGTCGAGCCATACAGCAAGCTATGGACGAAATGGCGGCGTGCTTTGCGCACCACCGACCTGCGGCTACGTTACACCAGGATGTCTATCGCTAAGATTCACGCTGAGGTTGACGCGCTGAAGTAGCGACTACCATTGCGACCCGAGCCCGCTTCTGACAGTCAAAGCATCGGAGCTCGCCCGGCGCTGCCTCGGCCTGTAGCCAGCGGCGGGCCTTACCGCACAGCGAAGTGCGGCGGTTCCCGAAGTAGGCGTGCGCGCGGAGCGACCTCCCGCCGACGTACCAGCGTGTCATCAAAAATCATCCTCTCCGTCCGCAAGCTCTGCCGGGAACCATTCGCCCACCGGCCACAACCCTGCGCGCTCGAGCCCGGCACGCTTACAGCATATGTGACAATAGGCGGGCAGGCCACGCGGCCAAGCCCAAACGATCCACTCCATCGCGTCGGTGGTGACCATGCCTTCGCGAAGCGAGCCTGTAGCGCGTAGGCTTTGAAAAGTGCCGTTGATTGCGTGTTTTGCGATGACGATTGACGGCTTCATTGCACTCTCCTAGTCGTTGAGCGGCTTTGGTTCATGGCTCACACCTCCCGCACCCGCCACACCGCCCAACATGATCTTTCGCCCCACTCATCGTCGCGTCTCCCTTGTCCAGCACAGCCATTAGCCTGTCAGCGTCAGGCCCCTCGACGAGCAGGCGCAGGTTCGCCACGCACTTCACGATCATCGCAGAGCACCCGTCGTGCTCGTCGGTCGGCGTCCCGCACCTGGGGCAGCGCAGGGCGTAGCGTTTTGGCGATTCACCGATGGCCTCCACTAGATTGCAGCGGCCGGTTCCGTGGCACAAGCGGCATGCATGACCGAGCGCCGATCCTCCACCATACACAGGCGCTAGGCGTCCAACTCCATCGCAGTCGGGGCAAAAGAGTCCGCTCATAACCCGACCTTTCTGCGCACTACAGCCTCTGCCGCTAACTTCGCCTGCTCGTAACCTTCCGCGTCGCCCATTTCCCCAAGCGCCCACCACGTCCATCCTACATGGCCAGTGTCTTTGGTCGGCTCGTGTGTGTACGAAATCACAGCGGCTGGGTCGGATTCGTCGGTGCCAACGATCCACTCTCCATCGACATACTCAGTTGGCGCTGGCCGCAGGAAGTCTCGGCAACCTGCCGCATTGACGCGGGTTCGGCCATCAGCTCGCACGACCTTGTAGCTTGGCCCCAGTGCACACAGGTTCACGACCTCGCGGCCGTAGCCGAGCTCCCACGGTTCCGACTCCACCACCGCGCCAAATGCATACTGGCCAGTGCGGTACAACACGATGTCTCCTGGCTTGTATGTGATTTTCTTCATCGCCTCACCTCATAAAACACAGAATCTGCCCCACGACACTCGACGCGCCTCGCACCAACCGGCGGACGATCATTTGCCGCACCGAAGTCAGTCGGCTTTGCTGGAGAACATGGGTCCGGCACTCGCCCCGCATACCACGCGTCAAGCTCAAGCAGCGTCCGTTGCCAAGCCTCCCGCTTACCAGGCCACGCGTCGACCGTGCCAGGTAGCCCCGACATGAGCGCGGCCCTCGTCGAGCTACGGCCAGGACGAAGCGCAGAACAGTGTCGCGTGATAATGCTTTCAAGGGTTGTCGTCGGCCGCGACCGTCGAGCCCACTTGCGAGCGTACACCCAGGCCACGGCGGCGTGACCTTGCGGGTCGTTCCACCCTTCCTCGGCGATTACGGCACGGGCTAGAGTCTCGCGGGCTCGTTCGTACTCGGCGAGCGGGACTCCCTCGGGCCCCACGCGACTTGGTTTAGGTTGCGCGTCGGCGACCGCGACAAGCGCGGCCACGTAGACGAGCAAGATTGCAAACGGGCGATTCATTTGGCGGCGGCCTTCTTTTGCTGTCGCTTCGCGGCGCGTTTTTCCAACGATGCCATGATCCGGCGCATCTGCCGCGCAGATGGTGAATCGTCCGATTGTCTGCTGGGCTTTGCCTGATAGCAGGCGCCTACCTTCGTTGGCTTACCGATTGCGTCTTTTGGCATTTCACTTCGCATTCGTCGCTCTGCACGAACTCATGACTCGCCCCCAGGGAATGCGAGTCTGCACAGGACGCCAACACCAAAGCCATTGGCCCTCTCCTCGTCAGCGAGGCGCACTCGGAGGGCCTCCCTTCCGGCCCGCTCAGCAGCGAGGCACCGGCGTGCTCGCCGAAGTTCACGCTCCAGCGTGGCGATCTGCTCATGCAGTCGAGCAACCTCGTCCTTGTGGGCCTGCACGTCCGCCCGGGACATGGCCACCGGCATGCGCTCGTCTGCCCCTCTAGACACGAGCCGTGAGCCTCGGTTGTACGCTGCCGCGCCCATCAGGCCCCCGCTTCCGCGCAGCGCACGCACGCCGTTGGGCCACCTGCCACCAGACAGCCGCAGACTTGGCACTGCCGGATCGTCCCGAACGGAGGAGCGAACGCCGTGTCTGGGGCTGTAGGTCGCCACTGCCATCCGCGCTCGCGGACATCAGCGGGGACCACGCCGGCCATGGTTGCGAGGCGCTCCAGGAACGCTCCCATCGTCTCGTCCTCCCGCGCGCCCAGTCGCTTCCGCAATGCCAAGCGCCCTTGTTGTTCGGCCTCAATGTCGGCCTGTAGCTGGTTTGCGTGGGCCAGTCGCTCGTCTGCCAGCCGCTCCGCCTCTCCCGCCCTTTCGATCCACTCGTCCATCTCGTCGAGCAGGTGCCTCACGCGCTCGCCAAGGCCGTCGAAGATGACCGCACGCCCGTCAAGCGCGTCGATCACCTCACGCAACCTCACGTCCTCTGGCTTCGCCAGTTCATCGGCGAGGCTTTCGATGCGCATCGCCATCGACTCGACCTGTCTGGCCAGCGAGGCGTTCTCGGAGCTGAGGTGGTCGCTGTTTGAGCGCAGAACCTCGTTCTCGCGCACCAGCTCGCGGTTTCGCTCCTCCCAGTGCCGCGCGCACCCAGGCGGCGTCCGACACACTCCACGCTGGCCGCAGTCGCGCAGCACGGTCTCTTCCTGCACGTAGCGAAAGAGGTAGC
>ERZ724522.259-NODE-259-length-36490-cov-18.180980_pt1 | contig 36490 bp, 49 predicted proteins | sample MGYA00376055_ERZ724522 | MGnify/ENA primary metagenome ERZ724522 (study PRJEB28724, sample SAMN07190884) | wastewater metagenome | isolation source: effluent of sewage treatment plant in Hong Hong | place: Hong Kong | collected 2016-03-17 ...
TATCGCAAGAAGCTCAGGAGGATCATATGACCAACCTAACCGATGAGGGGCTGAGAGCGTTGATTGGTGTTGAACTTTCTCGTTTTTCCGAATGTCCAACACTTGAAACTATGGATTGGACTACGGATAAGATTATGGAGATATTTGCAACCGCCCTCCAACAAGTCAGAGATGCCGCCAAGAAGGAGGAGAGGGAGAGCTGTGCGTCTTTAGCAGACTATCTCATGGTTAAAACAAAAGGGCTGATTAGTGCCTCGAAGGTCGCCACAGCCATCAGGCAGATGGATGGTGGGAAGTGAGTGACAAGATATTCGTCAATAGAACCATCGAGCATGTCCATAAAGTCGAACGGTGCATCCGTCTTGAGCGTAGGATTGAGTTCCTTCAGGCAAGGGTCAACCGCAGTCACAAAGATAATTGGCACGACAAGGGGGAGTTGACCGCCTTGAGGTTCGCTCTTGACTGTGTTTACACCTGCTATCCCGACCTACCAGAACAGGTCAGGGGGGCTGAGGGCAAGCATCTTCAATGGTATGAGTCGGTGACGAGGGAGCGGTCATGAACAACAAGGTGAAGAAGCGGAAGCATCGGAAGTCAGATAAATATGGGCATCGGTATAAGATTTGGGTCTGTAAATGTCATGGTCAACCGAGTCATCTTCGTCCAAATGGAGCAAACACTTGCACGAACGCCTGTGGCATTACGAACGATACGATTGATGGGGATGTGCAACTTACTTGCAAATGCGGTAAGGTTCGTCCTTTGAACAACAAGGTGGAGGGGTGAGATGAGCAAGGAAATAAAGAACTTTTATCTGAAGAACAAGGATGGCTCTTTCAGCGGTAGTTTCCAAGATGAGCTTGGAGACATTATCAGCGAAGGGCGTGAGTTGTCTGACTACAACAGTTCGTATGTCATGCCAATCCATGAGGTCAAGGCGAGGGTTATTCAGCTTATCAAGGACTTTTGCCCACCATCCTCACGCTGTCACAAAGATGGATGGAATGATTATCGTAATGCCTTGATTGAAATGATGGAGAAAAGGTGAAGGCTTCATGAACAACAAATCAGGAAGTGAGGAGGCAAGATGAATGGTTCGTGGGATGATGCGTGCAATGAGATTGACCGCCTCCAAAAGCTATGTGAGGAGCAGAGGGTGGAGATTGAGAGGTTGAATAACCGCGTTAATCTTCTTAGCGTTTCTGCCAACACCATCAGGGATGCTTATGATAACGGACTTAATGCAGAACTCAAGTCTCAGCTTGCCACCCAGACGGAGAGGATTAGAGAGCTTGAGAACAAGATTGAAGCTATGGAATATGATGCAAAGGAGGAACTACCAGAATGAACTACAAGCAGGATGACGAGTGGATGAACGCCTCGCTCGGTTCCTTACACAACCACTCTTGGATTGAGTCTCAATGTAAATGTTGTTGTGATTGGAGGAAGCGATTTGTGATATCTATTTTAGTGGCGTTTTTGTTTGGTGGTGTAATTGGGTGGGTGGCGTTGTGACTGCCGAGCAAGCCCTCAACCAAGAGAGCTTGGGGGATGGAGGGAGGGGAGAATGAAGCCAAATAAGAAGATATGGAACAAACTGACACCGGAACAAAAGGCATGTTGGAAGCGTCTATACAAAGTGTTCTTGGCGGATTTGAGGTCTGATGCTCCGGCCAAGCTGGAGGTAATCGCCCACAACCACGCTTTGCTTGCTGTGTGGGAAATCAATGGAGGTCTTGGGGATGTCTAAGAACAGGGTCAATGAGCGCACCGAGGACACGAAGAAGTTTGCCTGTGACTACGAATACACCTGTGACTGGTGCGATTCAAAGTCTGACAAGGAACTCAAATACAAGTTTGGGCTTCCCATAAACTCAAACATGGATGAGGGGCTTATGTTCTGCAGACCAGCCTGTGTTCAGTCATTCTTCACCGAGAAAAACGACAGCGAGAAGATGAAGGAAGTCCGTGAGGATATTGACTGGGTTAAGTCCATAGCTGACCATTCGGATGATTACGCCGATAGGAATTGGGAAACAGGTCTTTGGATGAGCTTCGAGGATTGGATTGAGTTCTTCAAGAGGATTCAGATGTGACCCTCAACAACCCTACGGAGAAGCAGGGATGAAGCGATTAACAGAACGGCAGAAGGTGATCCGGGAGCTTGAGCGGAGATCCGGTGTGAAGATCATGAAGAAAAAGACCCTCAGCATCCCCGCCTTAAAGCGAAAATACGAACACGTCATCCGGGACCTGGTGATAAAAAGGGACGGAAACCGGTGCGCCCTGGTAGGGCTTCGGTATCACATCTGCGGAGGCCGACTTGTGGCCGATCACAGGCCTGTCAAGCGAAAGAACAACCGGTACTTCTTCGACCCTAGAAATCTGACCTGCGTATGCTCCAATGCCAACTTCCTTGCCGAGTTCGACCCGGCCATCAATTCGGCCATCTGTGACGTAGTGAAAGAAAGGGAGGGGCAACTCTGCTATGACAGCATGGTCATCACAAAGGGGATGCCGTTCAAGGTCACAGAGGAATACGTCCTAACCGTGATCGACATTCTGAAGAAGCGGCTCAACAATGCCCTCTAAATGGCTCCGTATCATATGCGTTATACTTGCTTTTGGGTGGGCAAGTACCTTTGTCTGGTATCATGAACACGATCTTCGGCTGAGGCAGGACGAGCGGCTCCAGACGGCCATATTCCACGCCCAGAATGAAGTCCTGGAGCTTCACGCTAAACAGATCAACAAGCTTGCGGTCCTATACACGAAACGAATGGAGGCGGTCCGGAATGAAACAGGTGTATGAAGCGTTCAAGTCCATGTGCGGGTTCTGTATGATGATGACCAAGACCCGGAAGGGCAACGTCTGTGTGGAGTGCGGGAAGATCAAATGACCGAGAATCACAAGCTTTGGTGCATCATCGTCCGGATGTTCTCGATCAAGCATAAGAAGCCACAGGCCATCCAGTTCAACCGGTGTATACGGTGCGGGGCCGTCCAATAATCGCGTAATTTAAAAAGTAGAAAGGAATAATAATGCGCCAGAATCGATTTGAAGGGTTTATTCTAGCCATGTTCTGCTTTTTTCTTATGTTTTTTGGGATGATAGTTGGATCTTTACAGCCAGACGGTAAATTTGTAGATTTTACCAGCCAAAGAGTTGAATTTCTAAAGCACGATACACATGGAAATATTCTTACTGGCATAAGAACCAGACTCACCATTATCAGAGAACCGTGGATAAATATTAAAATCCCGATCCTTGCCCCAAATGGATTTTTGAAACGGCACTCGGTAGATATAAACGATGATGCGTGGGTAAATTACTGCCCAGATCCACGCCTAAGGAGTTAGTTCAATGCATACGCTGATTGAATTTGACAAGGTGTTAATAAAATGTTAGCATCCTAGAAATGAGGGCCATCAAAAAAATCCATGTTGAGTTCATACCTCACCATAAGCAACGGTATAAAACTTCTGGTGATTTTTTCTTTGATACTCGCAACCCTCATCTGCTACATGTTCGCGTGTCTCGTCACAAAAATCCTCTGGTGCAATGGCTTATCCTCATCCACGAAATCGTCGAAATGTTCCTGGTTCTCAAGCGCAATATCCCCTTTGAAGAAATTGATCGTTTCGATATGTCGTCGGAGGAAGAAGATCCGGGTTCGCAAGCGGATGCGCCTTACCACGCGGAACACATGGTTGCTCTCGAAGTCGAACACCGACTTGCCAAAGAGGTCGGAGTAACCTGGGGGAGCTATTAAACATGGCTAAACACCCAGGCGGAAGGCCCTCCAAGTACGACCCAAAATACTGCCAAGAGATAGTCGAGTTCTGCGATATCCCCGCCTTCAAGACCATCCAGATCGTCACGACGGGGAAGAACGACTACGAGAAGGTCGAGGAAAAGGAAGTTGCCAACCCGCCTCCGTTCATCACCGCTTTCGCTCGTAAGATAGGCGTGAGTATGGACACTCTTAACGAATGGACAAGAGTTCATCCCGAGTTTTCCGATGCCTTCAAAAAGGCCGAACAAATCAGGAACGAGATCATCATAACCAATGGGATCAAAGGCCTTTACAACCCCGCCTTCGCGATCTTCACGATGAAGAATGTCACGGACTGGAGAGATCAATCACCGGCCCCGACGGTTATCCATAACCATTTTACGAACGTCCTGCAACAAATCAGGGCAATGGATGAAAACAAGCCGCAAGAAATCAAGCCCCGCGCAAGCGTCCTCGAAGCCCTCAGAGATTGACCTTATCCGTCAGAAGCTTGACTTCTGGAAGGACAATCCTTTCGAGTACGTCAAGGACGTGCTTGGGGTCCAAAAGACCTGGAAGCTTCAGGAAGAACTGCTCAAGGCCTGTGTCAGGTCGATCAAAGAGCGCAAGCCCATCTATATCGCCTCCGGTCACTCCCTCGGGAAGGACTATATCTGCGGGGCTGTCGGTCCCTGGTTTCTCCAAACCCACCGCCCTTCTCAGGTCGTCTTGACCGCACCGAACCTACGCCAAGTCAAGAACGTCATGTGGAAGGAAACCACAGGCCATTGGAATCGGCGTAAGATCGACCTGGGGGGCAAGATCTTTACCGAACCCCGCATCGAGATCGACAAGGACTGGTTCCTGGTCGGGTACACGTCCGAAGAAGGGGCCAAAACGGAAGGGGGCGGCGGTAAGTTCCAGGGTATCCACTCGGCCAATGTCTGCGTGATCGTGACCGAAGCCCAAGAGCTTAAAGACAATATCTATGACCAGATCGATGCCATCACGACGAACCAGAATGTGTTGATTATCTTCTTGGGCAACCCCACAAGGGCCAAAGGCAGGTTCGCAAAAGGCCTCAAGGATAGGGTCAACAACATCGTTTTCAACTTCTCATGCCTCGATAACCCGAATTACATCGAACGTAGAGAGGTCATTCCAGGCCTTGCGTCTTACGAATGGGTCGAGTCCATGCGCCGCAAGTGGGGTGAGGATGACCCGAGGTGGAAGGGGCGTATTCTTGGTCAGGTCCCAGACGTGGGGTTAAACTCGATCTTCACCGAATCGGTTATCGAACACGCCAAGAGCCGGTATGGGTTCATTGCCAAGCACTCTTTCAATCGTGGTGTGGCATGGGACCCGGCAGGGGAAGGGGCAGATGACCATGTATTTACCGGCGGTTCGGAAGGCGAGGTCATGGAGAAGTTCAAACAAACCCTTCTTTCCCCGACCGAGGGGGCTATCAAGGCCGTTGAAATGTGCAAAAGGATATCCGGATCATGGATCATCGTTGACTGTGACGGGTCAGGAGCGCGTGACTTTGCCGCCTTGAAAGAGCTTCCGAAAGAGTATTTGGGCAAGATTCGTCTGATTCCGTTCCACGGTTCTTCCCCGTCAAATAAGGTCGTGAACATCGTCGCCGGTGGGAAGGAAGTCACCAAGACCATGTATGCGAACATGCGGGCCGAAGCCGCGTTCATCACCAAAGACCGCATCATGGCCGGTAAGGCAAGCATCAACCCGAAAGATTTAGAGCTTATCGAGGACCTAATTGAGGACGCTTGGATCCCGGATAAGACCCCGCTTCAGATCATCCCGAAGGACGAGATCAAAGAAATCCTGGGCCGAAGCCCCGGTGACGGGGACAGCTTCAAGATGTTCCAATGGGCCTGTGACCAAAACTATCAAGAAATCGTCTATAATGATAAACCGATGCCCGCTTATGGGCAGACGGACCATGACCTTTATCGTGAAGCACGCGGCCTACCCACGCACGCCGTGACCAATTAGGGGGATTGAAAATGGCGTTTGTTCCTTTGGCAATATCAGCAATTAGTGCGGTTGGTGCCACAGCCGCTGGAACTGTTGCTGGAGTTGGAACATTGGCAGGAGCAACAGGATTTGGAGCGTCTTTAGCCACCGGAGCGACAATTCTTGGTGGTGGTGCATTAGCCGCTAAATCATTGTCTCAGAAGGCCCCCAAAGCCCCTGCAATGCAAACCCTTCCAAACGTCCCTAATCCTCAAGATTCCCTGTCCAAAGCCAAGCAGGATGCGGCAGATCGGGTCAGAATGATCGCCGCGACAGGCGGGCAGACGCAATATGCTGGCATGGGAAGCGCGGCCATTGATCCTTCCATGCTCCAGAGAAAAACGTTGTTGGGCGCATGAAGCTTAGATTCGCTGAACCCAAAGAAATCACGGCCATCTATCGGATGTACTCCGACTATCAGGGCGTTGAAATGGCCTCCATCGGACTTAAATTCGATGCCGTTCGGCTCATGCAGGAAGTCGAAGATATGGTCAAATCCAAAGCTGTCTTGGTCGGAGAGTCGGACGGGAAGATGATCGGGGCCGTGGCCGGTTATCTTATCCCTTCAGGATGCACTCCGGACGTGTTCTTCCAGACGAAGTTCTTTTACGTCTGTCCCGAGTACAGACACAAGACCCCCCAATTCATCCGTGAGCTTATGGAGTTCTTGAAAAGCACTCCTGCCACGAAACTCATCATTGCATCCCCAAGCTATGCCCCGGAGGGTCTAAACAGATTCTTCAAGATCAACGGAGGGGTGGAAGTCGAAAGACATTTCATGTGGCCCGTTGAAAGAGAGGTCGTACATGCCTAAAGCAAACGTCAAGCAGATCACCCAGAAGAACAAGTTTCTTACGGGCAACAATGCCAACAACATCAATAATTGGCAGGATATCGCCAACTTCTGCTTGCCCAGGAAGGCATGGATGAACTCCATGCGTCTGAACGCTCAACCGATGGCGTTCAACTTCCTGTACGATTCGACGGCGATCCTGTGCGCTCAGAAGGCCGTGTCCGGGTTCCATTCCAATCTGACCAATCAGGCAACCGAGTGGTTCGGATTGACCCTGTACGACCGGTCCAAAATGTCCAAAGGCCTTGAGACTTGGTTCAAGAAGGCCGTCAAGACGATGCTGGCGGTCATGAGTCAGACCAACCTGTACAACGTCCTAAAAGAGTTCTACCTGGATTACGTCGTGTTCGGGACGGGTTCGATCCTTACCCAGAAGCACCCCAAGAGCAAAGTCTCTTACATGTCCATCCCGCTCCAGCAGTTGAACATCGTCGAGGACGACGAAGAAAAGGTCATCGAGACTTACAACAACTTCCGTCTGTCGGCCCTTCAAGCTTACGGGAAATGGGGCGAGAAGTGCGGGAAGTCGATCCTGGATGCCTACCACAACGACAAGCCGTTTGAAATGTTCGAGTTCATCCACTACGTCGGACCCAGGGGAAACAGGGACCCGAACAAGATCGACAATATGAACATGCGGTATGAGTCCGTCTGGATCTCCAAGAAGGACAACCATATCATCGAAGAATCAGGTTTCAACCGCTACCCGTACCAGACAGGCCGGTTCTGGAAGGACAATACCGACGTGTTTGGTTTCTCTCCCGCCATGAACGTCCTCGCAGATATCAAGCTGATGAACGCCTGTGTGCGGACTTGGCTCAGGCGGGCCATGAAAGAAGCCGACCCACCCTTGAGCGTGCCTTCCCGCGGGCATGTCCTACCCCTCAATTTGAACCCGGCGGCAATGAATTACAGGGACCCGTCTTTGACCCAGGAGACTTTACACGCTATCGGCGTGGCAACCGGCAACTTCTCGATCACGGAGAAGTTCTTGGAATACATCAGGCACAACATCGAACAGGCGTTCTTTGTGGACGTGTTCCAATCGTTCTCGATGCTCCAGAAGAACATGACCGTTCCCGAGGTTCAGAAGCGCATCCAGGAAGGCATGGTTCTTCTTGGGCCTATCGTCAGCCAATGCCAATACGAGGTTTTAACCCCGCTTGTCTTAAACACGTTCTTTATTCTCCTTGAGGACGGCACCCTCGGGGATGTTCCGGAAGAACTGTATGACAACGAGTTCGGACCCGTTTATGAGTCACCCCTGTCGAAGGCGGCGCGTGAGTCAGAGCTTCAGAGCATGGACGGATTCTTGATGCGTACCGGTCAAATGTCTCAGGTGTTCCCGGAGGCCAAGCTTGTCGTGAACCCCGTCAAGACGGTCAACTGGATCGCTCAACAAATGGCAATCGACCCGTCAATCCTCAATTCCGACCAAGAGGTCAAACAGATCATGTCCAAGATGCAACAGATGCAACAGGCGCAAATGGGCCTCCAACAGGCCGAGCAGGGGGCCAAAGTGGTCAAAGACGGTGCGACGGCGGAACACAAACTCGCTCAAGCAAAGGAGGTCGGTGCTTGAAATTGGTAATCTGGGTCATCATCCTGGGGACGGTCGTTTCGGTATTCCCGTTCATTTGGGCCATGATCGGAGGCGTAACGGGACTGTTTTTCTCAGAAGGACCGCTGTTGCCTAAGTTCGTCTATGGCATGTGCGGGCTGTTTCTGACCATGATGCTTGGAAGCTTTGTCGCGTCTTTGTGCAAGCTGGTGTCCTAATGCCTGGATATATCAGCCCCACCAAGCCGTCCCCGGTGTACCCGTCAAGCGTCGAAGTCCCGGACAGGGATAACCCGTCCCTTCTGGAATTGGTCCTCAAATTCGTCTATTGCGATACCCTGCCTTCCAAAGCGGATGACGGTAACGATATCCCTCAGAAGGACAGGAACATGACCGTCATGGAAGAACAGCAGATGAAGTTCTCGATTGACTGGTGGTACAAGGCCGTTCTGAAGCGCAAAGAGCAAAGGATCATCCGGTTCAAGATCAAGGACGGGGACGAGATCGACGAGCTTGGTCACGATGCCGTTCACGAAGCTTTGATGCGGTTCGCGTCCATCATCCGAAAGAAAGAGACAAAGGACCCGCTCCTTATGCGCCGTCTGGCAAGCTTCAAGCATGGCAGGATCGACTACCGGAAGGTCTACTCTTTGCCTGGGTCAAAGCGCAAAGAGGACTACGAAAGGGCAAGGTTGACGCTCGACTTCTGGAACGCAAAGAACCCCGATTTGTCATGAGCCAAGAACTCACCATACGCCGACGGGATGGGTCGATCTGGGTTGCCAACCTACCGGATTTTCATGATGAAAGGACCCTGTTCAGGACCCGAGAAGTGCCTGGTGCTTTGATGCCAGACATATTCCTCGTCCACCCGGAACACCCTGCCATGAAGCTAAACACCAAGACGAGGCAGTTTGAGGTCATAGATATCAGCCAAGTGCCTCCGCCTCCAGCCCCGGTTCCTCAAGTCCTTCCGAAAAAGAAGTGGCACCAAAAAATAACAGGGAGGAAGAAGTGAGGATTGAATTAGCCGAAAACGACGGGTACCTGTACGACGACGGTAAGCCCAGGACATTCATTTTCAGGGTGGATGGTAAGCCGTTTCCGGTCCCGGCTCATTTCAGCATTGGTGAGTTCTATTCAGCCGTCACAAGGGCCAGATCGGTTTCAGGTCCGGTGCAGGAGGTTCGGGAACACCAGGAGCCGAAAGTCAGCGCAATCGACATGCTTCTGGCCGAACCCAAGCAGAACGAGATCGAGCGGAATGATACCGTTACCTTCAGACCTCGGGATATGGAATCATTCACGGCCAATGACAACGGCCAGGTCAAGCCGGGAGGCCGGTACAGGGTGCTTGATATCCGAATGATAGACGGGGAAGTGGCCGTCTACGATATCATCGACGACAACAGCGAGACACCGATCAGAACCCCTGTTTCAGCGGCAGACTGTCAGTTGTTCAAGAAGTCGCCCAAGCTCAATGTTGTCAAGAAGGCGAGGTTTGAAATGACCTCCACCTGCAAGTTCTGCAAGGACAAACAGGGAAAGCCGACCTTTGTGGCCTTGACGGTCGAAGAAGGACAGTCCCAGTACGAGGGCAAGTGCGAGGATTGCGGGAGAACCTACACCGCGCCTTACCCCACACCGGAGAAAGTCGATGCTCAACCCGTTACAGTCTAGACTTGCTCAGATGAGCGAGGAACAAAAGATCAGACTTTACAATGATCTGTTCTCGACGATTGACGGCCAGCTTGTTCTGGAGGACCTTAAATGCCGGGCGTTCTTCTACGTCCCACCGGACCACGGAGCGTCGTCCGACCGTGATGTTTTTATTAACGTAGGTGTCCAAAAGTTACTCATGGAAATCGTGAGAATGTCGTTACCCTTAACGCCCGAAGAAATGAAACAGGAGATCCCCAATGGCTAAAGATATCGAAGTCATGCCCGAAGTGAAGTTCTCACAAGGTCAGCAGGTCAGGTGCGGCGGGTTTGTCGGAGTTCTCTCATGGGTCGATAACACGGTTGACCCTCAGACCAGCAAGACTTCCGGGGACTGTAATTTCGTGTATCTGGTTCAGGTCCCGAAGGGGGCCGGGTCCGGGCTTCACGGTTTTGACGGTGTGTACTTTGCCATCAAGTCCTTCAAAACCAACACCAGCCAGCTTAAAGCGATTTAAGAAAGGAGCCATCCATGCCCGAACCCATCGTTCAAGACCCTCCCAAAGATGCTCCTGCGACCTGGATCGACACCCTCCCGGATGAGGTCAAGACCGGTATTCCGGAGGATTTTCGGAAAGACCCCGAGATCAGCAAGTACAAGACCATCCAGGATTTTCTGAAAGGCGTTCAAGAAAAGACCGCCCTTATCGGTCGAAAGGGAGTGATTCTTCCCACCGAGAAGTCCACACCCGAAGAACGGGAGGCGTTCTTCAACGCCATCGGAAGGCCCGAGAAACCGGAAGGGTATAAGTTCACGGATATCAAAGACCTCCATCCGTCGCTTAAAGTCACCCCGGAATCTCAGAAGCAGTTTGCCGAGTTCCTACACAAGAACGGGGTTCCCAATTCCCAGGCGGACGCTTTCAATCAGTACGCCACGAAGTACCTTTCGGACATGCTGACGAACGCTGACAAGGCATACAAAGAGAGCCAAGAGAAGGCGATCAATGACCTCAAGGCGGCGTGGGGGGATAAGTTCGAGGAAAACATCACCGGCGCAAAAACCCTGGTTGAAAAGGTCGGCGGGGCGGATGCGCTTGGGGCCTTTGGGGAACTTGGGAACAATCCTAAGGTCCTTGCTTTCCTGCACAAACTCAGCACCGTCATTTCCGAAGATTCGATATCCAAGATCACCACAAGCGGAGGCGCACAGATGCCCGAACAGGAAGCCGCGGCCAAAGAAATCCAGGATATTATCGCTGATGCCAAAGGCGCAAAGGCGCATCCGATGAATGATCCGAAGCACCCCGACCATAACAAGTGGGGCGGGATCGACGGTCTGTGGACGCAGTTGAACAAGAAAGCGTATAAACAGACAGCATAGTTGACAGGTAATGTCAAAAAGAATATGATTGTGTCTGACGGCACTCGATGAAATTCGGCGCGGAACACTCCGCAAGGCCTTCGCGCTGAAATAATTGATCGTCACTCGTTCATGGAACGGGCCCTTTTTAGGACACCCCGGAAGAAGATATTTCCGAAACCTAAAGAGGGATACGATGAGCCCCGATTATTCTTACCGTAAAGATCCTGCATATCGAAAAGATATGGGGGATATTATGCGTGAGAGTACCGCCCACAAGCAGTCAGTCACTTCCCCCGAATACAAAGAACGCAAGAGACAAGAGAGTATTGAGCGTGGTGCTAAACCGCCGGTTATGCCGGGTGCGTCTAATCCCATGTTCGGCAAGTGTGGTCATTTGTCGCCGCATTTCAAGGGTTACAAATATTGCGCTTGTGGCAAACAGCTTTGGAGCCGATTGGCAGAAAAATGCAATCGGTGCAATAAGCTCAAACCGACGACTCCCTTATACACCCAGATCAGAAAGATCATGGAGTATCGTCAATGGCGTTCCGATGTTTTTACTCGGGATGAATTTACTTGCCAAGCTTGTTTTAAAAAAGGCGGTAGACTTCAAGCCCATCACATAAAAGCGTTCAGCCAAATTCTTAAAGACAATAATGTTTTGTCTTTGAGGCAAGCGTTAGATTGTGATGAGCTTTGGAATTTAAATAACGGGGTTACTCTTTGTATCCCTTGTCACGAAAAGACTGAAAGTTACATGAAGTCTTTTCTTAAAAAGGGGATTTAAAAATGGGCGCTCCCGACACACTTTTTGTGCGTCAGTATGAGAACACCATCACTCTGCTCGCGCAACAGATGGACACCTACCTCAAGAATACCGTCATGGTGGACACGAACTTCAAGGCCGAAAAGAAGTTCTACGAGCAGTACAACGCTGACAGCTTCACCGAAATCTCGGCCCGCTACGCCGACACTCAGAACGGCCTTCCCGATCACCGTCGGCGCATGGTCACGCCTCGGTTCTTCACGTCCTCGACGCTTGAAGATCCGATCGATGCCCTGCAACAGCTCGTTGATCCGAAGGGAACGTACTACCAGGCCAAGCTTGCCGGTGCCAACCGCCAGATCGACGACGTGATTATCTCGTCCTACGTCGCCACGGCGTACACGGGCAAGGACGGCACGACCTCTCAGTCCTTCACTTCCGCCAACCAGATCAGCTCCGGTTCGACCGGCATGACCAAAGCCAAGCTCATTAAGGCCCGCCGCCTTCTTGACAAGGCCGAAGTCGAACGCGCCGACCGGTTCTGTGTTCACGGGTCCAGCCAGCTTGACGACCTCTTGAACACGACCGAGATCGCCAACTCTGACTACAACGTGGTCAAGGCCCTCGTCCAGGCGGAAGTCGATACCTGGCTCGGGTTCAAGTTCGTCCGCACCGAGCGTCTTTTGACGAACGGTTCCAGCGAACGCCTGTGCTACCTGTACCAGAAGCGCGGGTACCAGCTTGCGATCCAGCAGGATGTGACCGGACGCATCGACGAACGGCCTGACAAGAACTACGCTTGGCAGGTCTACATGAAGATCGCCTTAGGCGCGACCCGGCTTGAAGAAGCCCGTTGCGTTGAAATGGCGTGCGTCGAAGCGGCCTAAACCAAAATTCAAAAGGAGGATTGAGACATGGCGACTATCAAAGGCACGACTCAGACCTACATCGATACTGGCGGTGAATCTCAGTTCGCCGGTGGTATCTGGCGGGCGAATCTCAAGACGGTTCTGGACTTCTATACCCTGGCGGGTACGGAAGCTTCCGGTACGGTCATCAAGCTTTTCGGAGCTTTGCCCACCGGTGCGAACCTTATCAACATGACCCTGTGGGTCAGCGCGGCCCAGACTGCCCTCACGGCTTCGGTCGGTGATGCGGATTCTTCGACGCGGTACGTTTCGGCTTCTACCGGCCTTCAGACCGCCGGTAACACCGTCGTTCCTCTCCAGGGCCGGGTTGTCGGGACCTCCACCAATGACAATCAGATCCTTGTGACGACCGGTGGAGCCACGGCGACCGCGGCGACCCTGTTCGCGCATCTGACCTACACCGAACCGGCGGACTAACCCGCAAAGGAGCGAGCATGAAAAAGATCCTCGTCCTTTTGTGCGTTCTTCCCTTCGCCTCAACTTTGGCTTTGGCTGACGTTGGCGTGAAGAAGAATGACACGTCGATTGCTCGTACCCAATCCATGACAAGCGTGACGGAACATGCGACGGACTTAAACGTCGTGGGTGCCTCGCAAATGTACACGGACGGGTCTACGGTCACGATTGACCTGACGAGTGTTGCGGCCACGGGCGGTACTATCAACAACGTGAACATCGGCGCGGTCACTCCCGCCCCGGCTACGTTCACCACGTTGCAGTACACGACTCCTGTGTCTGTCATCACGACGAGCGCGGCGACCACCGGAGCGATCACGTTGGCTAAAACCGGTTACATGTACGTCCTTCAACCGGCTGGTGAAGCGGTTAGCGGTGCGGGTTATACCCTTACGCTTCCGTCCACCAACAGTACGGTTTCGGGTTCGTTCTCTGGAGAGACTTACATTATCTCCACCGGTTCTAGCTCGACTATCTCGCTTCGTACCGCTTCCGCGACCGATGCGACGATCTACTACGGAGCCAACAACTGCACCCGTATCACGTCCCCGGCTTCTTCCGGTGCGACCGTTACGGTTGTCGGTTATGGGCGTGCGTGGTACATCCGCAGTATGTCGAACGGAAGAACCGATGTTGGAGCGAATTGGTCTACGGGTTCCTTCTAACGCATGTTTAAAACTCTGCTGTACTTGGGGCTGTGCGTAACTGCCTTCGCCTTTTTCCCGAATACCGACCTTCGGGAGATAAAAATGACGATGGCCTTGTTCTTCGCACTCGCTCTAAGTACAGCAGAGCTTTATTCTTCCGGGATTAAGCCGGTCCGAAACATCTGGGTTTACCTGCTTATCGCGTACATCCCCGTTTCGATCCTGCTTGCCCCTCCCCCCACGGTCAGCATCGACGGGATGCTTGTCCTGAACTTCTGGTCCTGGTACCCGTATCTCAAGATCGTCTTATTTGGACTCATGTTCTTCGCTGTTTCAAGCCACGACTTTGACGGATGGGATCTTGAAATGGTCCTTAAAGTCATGGTTTGGTGCGCAACCTTGACCGCCCTGTACGAGGTCACTCAGTTCTTTTACACGGACCAGTTCTTTGTCAAATGCTCGGAGAACGATTGGGGACGGATAGCGGGGTTTATTGGCAACCCCACATTGACCGCTCCGTTCTGTGCCATGATGGTTCCCTTGGCTTTCTACCTCAAGGACTGGCCCAAAGCGGCTATCTGCATCGTTGGCGCGGTCCTACCGGACTGTCAGATGGCTTGGATCGCCCTTTTGGCCGGGGCCGTCGTGTACTTTGCTTTTGGGGGTCGGAAACAGGCCTTGATCGTTTTTGGCGTATCTGTATTGGTTTTGGCGGCTTTCGCGGCGGCGTGGGCCAATTCTGCACAATTCCGAGGCACATTCAACGACCACGAAAGGTTCATTCAATGGCATCAGATATTCAAGGACTGGACCGGCCCTATTGCCGCCGACAAGGGATACATGGCAAACAATGCTTTGACCGGTAGGGGTCTTGGGTCTTTCCGGTACGTCTACCATATGCAGAACCCGAATATTGGTAGTCCTAACAGATTCCACCAGGCCCACAACGACCTGCTCGAATTTGGTTATGGGGTCGGGTATATCGGGGTCGGACTGTTCATCATGTCAATTTTTGCCATGTTCAAGGACGCTTACGAAACGATGGACCGATATACGAAAGCCCTGTTGGCGAGTATCACGATCCTTTTGGTGGACTCTCTCGGGAACTTTATCTTCCAAATCGGTACGACCGCCTTCTATGCGGTGATCTTGTGCGGCCTTTTGCACAATTCAAGGAGGCCCTATGTCTACGAGTGCGGCTAAACTTTCCATTGCCAACCAGGCCCTTCAAGAGATCGGAGCGGCCCAGATAACGGATTTTGACGACGGGAGTACAGAAGCGAACGCAGTAAAGCTGATTTATGACGACACCCGTGATGACTTCTTGGTTGACAATCCCTGGACATTTGCCCGCACTCGGACCATGCCGGTCAACATCACCTATCCTTCCGAGACACCGGATGCATGGGTGACGGCGACCGCCTATGCCGTTGGGGATTATGTCCTCCATTCGAGCGTCAATTACACCTGCCTCACGGCCCATACATCAGGGACCTTTGCGACGGATCTAGCCGCCGGGAAATGGACGGCCTCAGCGGATGCCCTCACCGTGAATTATGACAATATATCCGTGGTGTATCACCTTCCTTCGGATTTTCTGGCCTTGTATCAGATATCAGCCGCCTCAAGTCACCAAATCGAGTTCACCCCTTTGAACGGGACCAAAACCAAATGCCTTCTTTCAGACAATGCGAACTTGGGGATCGTCTACATCTTCCAAAATGACGACCCTTCGACGTACTTCCCCGCCGCAAAGAAGGCCCTCATTAAGAAGCTTTCCGCGAATCTCACGCTTCACCTTACGTCCTCCGGGAAAACTCGCAAAGACCTTTTGGTCGAATACGAAACCATCGACCTGCCTAGAGCTATGGCAAAAGATTCTCAGCAAGGGACCCCCTTGCAACCGGATCAATTTGAATGGGAGCGGGCAAGGTTTGTCGGCACAAGCCAGATATTCCCTCCGTTCCCTGGGGCCGCGACCTGGATCACGGTGTGGAACTTCTAAGTGGCAAAACAGACTGTCGTTCAATCTAATTTCAACGGCGGAGAAGTCAGCCCCAGATTCTTAGGGCGGTTTGACTTCGAGAAGTACCCTAATTGTCTGAAGAAGTGCGAAAACTTCGTTTTGAATACTCTGGGTGGAGCGCAGTTCTCGTCAGGCACCAGGTACGTCGCAGAGGTCAAAGATTCTTCCGCCAGAACCCGCCTTGTCCCTTTCCAATACAACTCTCAGCAAGCTTATCTTCTGGAAATTGGGGATGCCTACATGCGCTTTTACACCCAAAGGGCGCAGGTTATCGTGAACGCTTCCACCCCGATTGATACATACACCAAGCTTTTATCGCATTTTGACGGATCGAACGCCCAAACCACCTACACGGCAGAAGTGGGCGGAACGATATCATTCTTTGGGGATGCTCAACTTTCGACCGCTCAACAGGAGTTCGGGGCATCGTCGTTGTATTGCAATGGAACGGGGTACATAACCCTTCCGAATAGTTCCGATTGGGATATCAGCACCGGGGATTTTACGATAGATTTTTGGTTCAGGACTACTGACAAGACCCAAAGCCAGATGCTTTTCAATCACGCGACCAATGACGCGACGTACATGAATCTGTATTGGGACGGGTCGAATTGGCAGTTTTATGATGTTACTTCCGGTATCACGATCACAGGGGCAGATACGATCAGCAACAATACTTGGTACCACGTCGCATTGGTCAGGAACGGCACCGGGTTTGTGATTTACCGGGGCGGGACTTCAAAAGGAACCGCCACAAGCGCAAGTTCTCTGGGAAGCTACACAGGGCCTATTTCAATAGGCGGATCGACCTATAACGGGACTTTGGGGCTTCAGAACCCAATGTACGGGTATATTGACGAGTACCGTATCAGCAAGGGGATCGCCAGGTGGACCACAAGCTTCACCCCTCCCGCCTATCCGTATGGAGGCGCGGCCGATTGGGCGACAAGCACAAGCTACGTCATCGGGGATTATGTCACCCACAGCGGGACCGTGTATCTTTGCCTTGTGGCGCATACGTCCGGTACATTCGCCACCGACCTCGCAAACGGGAAATGGACAGCCCAGACCGCCCTTCAGATCGTTACCCCGTGGGCATTGGCAGACGTTCCTTCGATTCAATACTCCCAGAACGCCGATGTTATGTATTTCTACCATCCGAATTACCCCACCCAGAAGCTTACTCGAGTCAGTTCGACAAGCTTTACAATCGTCGATGCGCCTTTCATCCGAGGACCTTTTCTTGATACGAACACGTCCACGACGACCATCACCCCTTCATCGGCCACCGGATCCACGACCCTAACGGCATCGACTGGGATATTTCAATCGGGTCACGTCGGGTCCTTGTGGCGGGTTAATGCCGCCGTCGTTCTAATCACGGGGTACACAAGCGCGTCTGTCGTGACAGGCACCGTCCAGGCGGAACCGAATGGAACCTCCGGTAACATCGGAGGCACTTCAGCATATACGGATTGGGCAGAAGGGGCGTTTTCAGACGTTCGTGGGTACCCGTCCACGGGGACGTTCCATGAGCAAAGGCATTATGTCGCTTCCACGACCTACCAGACACAACATGTTTGGGGGACGTATATCGGGGCCTTCGACAACTTCAAGACAGACGCAAACGATGATTCCGCGGCCCTGGGACTTGAGATCGTTTCCGAGCAGGTCAACGCTATACGCTGGCTAAACTCGGACGTTGAAGCCCTCCAGATAGGGACGAGTGGCGGGTCATTCTCCCTTTCAAGCGGCACTCAAGGCCTTACGATCACGGCAACGAATGTCAAAGCCCACAAGGATTCAAGCCAGGGCGCGTACAGCATCATGCCCAAACGGATATCGAACTTCTTGTATTACATACACAAAACGGCGAACAAGATGTTCGAGATCGTCTACAACTACCTGTCCAACCGGGATATGACCAACGACATGACCAAACTTGCCGACCATATCCTCAGAGACGGAAGCGGTGCCTATGAAATGGCCTACCAACAGTCGCCCAATGACAGAGTGTGGGTCATCCGGAACGACGGCCAGATAGCCATTTTGACCCGCAATGCGGAAGAACAGATCATGGGATGGTCCCGGCGTATCGGCGCATTGGATTCAACGACCTACGGGAAGTTTGAAAGTATCGCCATCATCCAGCAGGACTCCCAGGACGATGAAGTGTGGGTCATCGTGAAACGGCATATCAACGGGTCAGTTGTCCGGTATGTCGAATATTTCACGGAAGAATACTTCACCTATCAATGGGAACCGGTACTGCTCGACTGTTCCTTGACCCTTGATTCTCCGTATGATATCAGCGGGGCGACCACAGCGAATCCGGTTGTCATCACCGCCGCAGGGCATACCTTCTCGAACGGCGACCAGGTGAAGATCGATAAAGTCGTCGGCATGACGGAACTAAACGGGAACTCCTACATCGTCGCAGGGGTGTCCGGAAGTACCTTTTCTCTCAAGACGACAGGGAACGTGGACGTAGACGGATCAGCGTATTCGGACTACCTGGAAGGCGGGGAGGTCCGCAAGATGGTCAATAACGTCACCGGGGCCGACCACCTGGAAGGTGAAACGGTCAAGGTCCAGGCAGACGGTCAGGCCTTATCAGGCACCTACACGGTAAGCTCTGGCACCCTTTCCCCGGCCTTGACGGACAAAGCCGCCGTTATCCATATCGGATTGCCTTACACGGGTGTCCTTCAGTTTTTGAAGATGAATACTCAGTCAACTTCCGGAACGGGGCAGACCAAGAAGAAGAATATTTATAGATCAGATTTTAGGGTTTCTCAGTCAAAATCGTTTAAAATAAGCCAAAAGGGTGTGACTTTTAACACCGTTTCAATGCCCTCTAGCGCAGGTACGGACATTTATTCCGGTGATGTGAACAACGTCAGGTTTGAAAATTCGTTCGATGAGAATACAGAATTGACTATCAAACAGGACAAGGCCCAACCGCTTATGATCCTGGCGGCCTTCTTCCGTGTCGATACCGAGGAAACAGCATGATATCTCAACCTTCCGCATCCGGATTCAAGCATCTTGGTATTTTGGGGCAGGGCCTTGAAGCTTTTGGGATCTTGCAGACGGGTCAGCAGATGGGGGATGCCTACGATTACAATGCGGCAATAGCCAGAGAAAAGGCAAAAGCCGCCTCATACTCCGGAGAGCTTACGACCTTCCAGCAGGAAAAGAATTTAGAAAGTCTCATTGGCAGACAACGGGCGCAATACGCCGCCGCCGGTGTCAAAGTGGACACGGGAAGCCCGCTTGACGTTATGGTCGATACCCTCGCCAAAGGCCATCTGGACATGGCTATCACAAAATACAACGACAGTCTTGCCGTCAGATCATACGAAGCTGAAGCCGCCATGAATGAGTACACCAAGAGGCAGACTAGGCGTGAAAGTCTGTTACAGGCGGGCGTGAGTCTATTTAAAGGGGCTTTATAATGGCGATCATTGAACGCGCTCAATACACCGGAAGCAAGATATCCACAGATTCCCCGAACGTCCCGCTTGACCCCAAAGTCGCCTCCACTCAAGGCCGTATGTTCATGCAGTTGGGCGAAGGCATGTCTGAAGTGGCTGGACAGCTCGAGAAGGCCCATTCTCTAGCCGAGCAGACCAAAGCCGAGAACCAAAGGGATCTGGAGCTTGCCAAGATCGAACAACAGGCGGCACTCGACCCAGATACGTCCATTGAAAAGAACAAGCAATATCACGAACAGATGGAGGCCGTCATTCATCAGACGGCACAAGGCATATCCATTGATTCGGCTAAGGACAGTTTTCTTTCAAACTCTCAGTACAAGGTCGGAATATCCAAGATCAAGGTAGACGGGGCCTTCCGGAAACGTCTTGTGGATAACGCCAAAGCCGATGCCAACCTATACCTGGACAACACCAAGAACACCTACATCACATCATCGAACATGGCCGAAAAAATGGCGGCTATAACAGCTAGGGATTCAAAGCTTGATGAAATGGCGGATGCGGGGTACATCACGAAGGAACATGCGTCCAAAGAGAAGATCAGGTTACAAGAAGTGTGGGATACGGCTCATGTTCTTTATGATGTCGAAAATAACCCAGAACAAAGCTTGGAAGAACTTAAGAAGGGGCAGAAAGGATTTTATAAAGGAGCACCCGAAGATATCATTGCTAAGGGGATTCACCGAGCAGAAGTGAAGGTCCGGCAAAATGAAAAAAAGGCAAAATACATTCAACAGCAGAAGCAAGCTGATGTTCAGCATTATTTGATGGATTTACAAAATAATGGGTTGCTCCGCCCCCAAGACCTAGAAGAAAGTTTTTTAACTAAACAAATATCTAACACTTTTTATTCATCCATGAAAAAAGTCATGGATAATCCAGATGTTGTTACAGCTCAAACGGATCGGCAAACGTATTATGATTTAACGCATGATTTGGTAAATGGCGATATGTCGGAAGAACAAGCTAGCGTAAAAATATTAGAAGCTGTTTCAGCCGGGAAACTTAGCCAAGAAGATGCCAAGAAAATATACCAAATGAACCTTATTCCTCTTGGTCAAAACAGGACAAGCATAGAAGGTGCATTTTCACAATCAGAACTCAAAAGTCAATTTGACAAAATAAAAAATTCAGTTGATAAAAGAAATAAAGAATTAGCAGAACAAAAAAGCTGGCTTAGATCTGGAATGAGTATGATAAGCAATTTCTTTTCAAACTCAAAAGATAAATCAGTTGAAGCCACTCGATCTTTGTATGACAGGGTATTTTCAAATAATGTGTCTGCCAAAGATATACCTTTGGAGGCATCAAAGATTATCAAAGAAAGCGCAAGACAGGAATACCCTGGAATCAACAATCTAAACGGCATTCCAAACTCATCTATAAATCTTAGTTCGGGATTTAAGAATATTGACGATGAAAAATCAGATGTTCAACCAACTCATAAAGTTCAGGACGGGAAGATAATCCCAACCACAGGTAAAAAATCTTATTCGATTGGAGACATAATTGAGAAGGGTGGGAAGCGTCTTAGGGTAATATCCTCTGGGGATGATCCGGAAGTTGAGGAAGTCAAGTGAAACTGAGTGAAGTTCAAGACACCAAAACTTCGATTCAAAATGCCGCCATTAGAGTTGGTGATAAGGTATATGAGGGTGAGGATCATGGCCAAGCTATCAACAAGGCGTCTCAAGCTGGAGAAGATGTTTCTGGAATTGATCGTGAAAAGGATGGATTATTTAAAACATCAGATGGTCGGCTAATTAACCGAGATGAATCCAAATCAGAATTTGGCATAAATCATTCTCATCAGATACCCGATCAGCAAACAAAACCACTCAGACTTTCTCAGATACCAGACTCACCAAATAAGACCAAGACGCTTCATCTAAGCGATATTGGAGCAACTCTTGAATACCCATCAGATACACCCGAAGATAAGGTTAAGGAATACGCCAGAACTTTTTACGAAAATTCTCCAACCACTCCGTTAAAACCGGAGGACAAACAACCATTCGTAGAAGGGATTAGCGAGAGCATTTATATCGGTGTGCTGAAGTCAGCCACCGGTTTTAACCGGATGATTGGCCTCGGTTCAAACGACTTCACCAAAAATCTGTTTATCACATCCGGCGAAAGTCAGGTGAAAGAACTTGAGGCCAAGAAAGCATCGGCAACAGGGGCCAAGAAGTTCGCTTATGAATTATCGGAAGGACTTGGACACTTGGCGGTTGATGTTCCGACTATGGTGGCAACCGGAGTGGCCTCAAAAATGGCGCTTGTTGGACGGGTATTGCCGGAAGTGGATGCTTTTTTAAATGGAATGATTGAAACTTCAAAAGGTTCTGGTGTGTATAAACAGCTTGTTCCAGATTTTGCTCTTGGAATGGGCGAGATCGGGGCTGTAAAATCCGCCCAAGAGGGCAAAGGCGTGGCAGGAGCGGCTCAGGCGGGTATTGAGGGGCTTGGAATGGGTCTGATTTATGGTTCAGTAGGCGAAGGACTTAAATCCATACCACAACTCGCGGTCATAGGGGTCGGAGAGGCCGGGTACAACGCCCTTAAAGAAGGTCGATTCCCAACGAAAGATGAGATTGAGAAGGGCGCGGCTCAGGGCGCGGCTTACGGGGTTTTGTTTTCGATTATTCCTGCCCTCAAAGGAGCCACCAAGAAGGTCATCGAGAAAGAATCTCAAAAGAATACTTGGGATAATCTCACAAATGCTATTCTGAAAGCATCCAAAAATCCGAAAGAGGGATTTGATGAGATTCATATAGCTGTTGAAGAAGTTAAGAACGATCCGAGCATACCCGCCGAACACAAGCAACTTGTTGACGACATTATAAACAAAGAACCTATTGAGAACCCCGAATCAGGAGAAGTAATCTTTCTTGAGCCATCGACCAAAAAGGGATGGGCTGATACAGCAAAGCAAAAGCTGAAGGTATTTTTTGCCCAACTGAACAAGGGAACCGAAACAGCTAAAACCCTTGAAGAAAAATTCAACAAGCTACGTCTTGCCATGAAAGCCGATGAGCTTAGGGCGCGTCAGTTCCTTATGGAATCTGGAATTTCAAATAAAGACGCCGAGGCGATTTATCATTACCTCGAAGATTCAAGTATTGAACTGACACCCGAGCAGCAGGATATTTACGAGAAGGTTGTAAAACCACTCAAAGAAGAATATGAGCGTCTTTACTCCAAGCTTAGAAATGATGGTTTGCCCATGCCGTCGGAAGGTCACACCCCTAGATTCCCTGTAGGTCGAAAGACCGTATTTGACAGCGTTGGCAAGGCATGGAAGCGGATCGGAAGCGGTCTGCTAAAGATGAAGTCTGCCGGGGATAAAAAACGTGTTATGAAAGCCCTAATAAGCCCGTCCGGACGACGGGTTGTGGTTTCAATCAAGGACGGTGAGGTTGTGGCTTGGCGTGAAGGCAAACCGATCTCTATGGGGAAGTTCAGCTTGCAGAAGAATATTGAGCTTTTGAAAGAGGCCATAGCCCCGCTTGAACGTCAATTCAAAAAGATAGCTAACGAGATCAAGATTCTTCAAGGCGTAAAGACCCGTCAGCCAGTATCAGACGCCAAGATGTCCAACCTTATGAACAAAGCGTCTGATGCGGCTGAGTTTATGGAAAACGCTGGTAAGGAAGAAAACGAAGCGTTTAAGAAGTCGATGAAAAAACTTGAGGCAAAGCGTCAGAAGTTCAAGGATAAGATCGACGCGCTCAAAGTTAAGAAGTCCGACGTTAAATCCGTCAAGGTTGAATTTGAGGATGGGACCAAAGCCACGATCAAACCAGAGGACATTGATACTTTATCTGGTCTTGAGAGTGAAATTAAGACCGTTGAATATCAAATGAATGATGGTTCTTCCAAATCATTTGAAGGTTGGCGCGGGGCGTTTAACAAGGAATACATCGAGGATTTAAAAATCTCTCTTGATGAAGTCAGCGACAAGATTTACGAACTGACTGACAAGCACCGGCTTGAAGGAGGCGACAACAAGGCCGCTGTAGAACGAGCCGCTGATAACCTGAAATCCTTGAAAGACGAGATCCGCACTTTGTCCAAAGTAGGAAAGGCCGAGGACGTAATCCTACGAAAGAACCGACTGGACAACCTACAGGCCAAACTCGACAAGGCGCAACAGCATATTAACGACATTATTTCAGGATACGACCTTGAAGAACTAAACGACAAGGTTTTCGAGGACAAGGACGGAAAGCGGTGGCAGATAGGGGATGCCACGACCAAAGAGATCGAAGCCAATACCAACGTCCGGTATCACAAGAACGTCATACTGAACTACCTTGAACGGATCAGGGAGTACAAGAAGATTGACAGGGCAACCCAATTCCTTGATGAGATAAAAAACTCACCTGAATTTAGTTCAATCGGAATAAAAGACGATGCCGCAGGAGCAGACAAGCGCAAGGAAGAAGGTTGGAAGCCGACAAGTATGCCTCAGTTTAGAGGACATTTGTTAGATCCCAGGGTGGCTGATGCTCTTGATTTATTTTCGGACAAATTGTACGGTCGCAGGGACAATCTACACCTTTTTACCGCAACAAACGGACTTCTTAGAACAGCTATTTTCTTCAACGCTTTCATGCATATTCCGAATATCACCGTCCATTGGGCGGTCAATCGCGGGGCTATGAAATGGGCTATGCCGAATGAATACGCAACCCTGTTCAAGACCGGAAGTAGGGCTTGGGATGCTGTCACCAAACTCAATAGCGATTATATTGAAATGATGGAATCTGGCGCAAATCTGATGTACTCCGATAATCAGGGGCAAACCCTCCATGATATGTATGCCTCAAAAATGTCTGAGGATTTGCAGAAGCTTCCAAAGACCCGAACCGAAATGGCCTTAGACGTCGCTATGACACCGGCTAAACTCGTATCAGCTTGGTACAAAATGTCAGGAAATATGACTTGGGCATCGAACGATATTGCCATGATGCAAGCCGTTTATGAAGAAATGGAGCATGGTAGGACGCTCCAAGAATCAATCTCGGAAGTGTCCAAACATATTCCTAATTACGTTCTACCTTCAAGGATATTCAACAGCACAGAAATAGCCGAGATCATGCGTAATTCTAATATCACCATGTTCGGAGCTTATCACTATGGCGCATTGAAGTCATACGGAGAAATGATGAAATCTCTGGCGGCAGGCACGGGTAAAGAAAAGCTCGAAGTCATGGACAAGCTAGCTGCACTTGCGATTATCCAGTTCATGATTTATCCGTCTCTAGATAAGGTGGCACAGTCAATTTCTGGTGACAAGAAAGCCCACTTGAGAAGGGCAGGAGCCACCACACTCCCGGATAACTTAATCAAATTATTTGAGCATAAAATCGATTCAGCTAGACTTGTGCAGTCTGTAGCAACTCCTTCCATTGGAGCCAATCTTGCGATTGAACTATATGAGAACCGGGATCAATTCACCGGAAAAAGATTAATTCAAACCAACCAAGAGGCAGACGATCTGGCGCGTATTGCGGTGTCAAGTGTAGCCCCCGCGGAAGCGGCGAATAGAATACTTGAAGGTAAAACAGATATAGGAAAAACTCTGGCGGGTTTTGTTGGGGTATCTTTTTCGGATGAGAATACAAGCAAGGTTTTTAACCTCAAAGAATCTAAACAGGTCAAGCAAAAGAAGTTCGATCTGGCATACAAGAATAACCCCGAGAAGGCGATTGCAGATGTTTCCAAGTTTAACGAAGCACAGCTCAAGGATATGTTGCAAGTTCTTGAAGAAGAAGGAATCACACCGAGGAAAGAGCTTTTAAACCAGGTAATGATTACGAAGGTCGGAGATCGTCCAACTCAATTCAGTCTTGAAAAATACCTATCCAAACAGAAACGTCACACAAATAAACCTATTCAATATACGTCAGAGCAAAAACAGCGGATTGATGAGATCATGAAGAAGGCGTTTAAACGATGAACTACCTAGTCCTAGACCCTTCTGGATTATTCATGGAACACGCCAACGGCCTAGCAAAAGGGGGCCACAAGGTAAAGTTCTGGACGCAGTTCAACTATCAGTTCAGAGACTTCTCAATCGGCCTAAATTACGGGGAACTTGAGAAAGTCCTTTATTGGGCGGAGCATGTCGAGTGGGCGGACTGTATAGTCGGGTTCGACGTGCGGCTCCAAGACGTGATCGGGTACTTGAGGGACACGCTTCCGAATAAGTCTGTGTTTGGATCTGGATGGGCAGGTAAGCTCGAGGATGACCGGATCATTCTGAAACAGTTTGCCGAGGCCTTCAAGCTTCCGGTTCAGAACTATGCCGTTGTAAAAGGCATATCCAACTTGAGGGAATATCTCAAGAAGCATCCAAACGTATTCGTCAAGACCAACATCTTTCGGGATGATTGCGAGTCCTTCTACTCAAAAGACTACGACACCGTTGAGGCCGAGATCGATGCTGTGTCGGACGGACTTGGAGCGCACAAGGAAGAATATGATTTCGTGGTCGAGGACTGTATCGAGACAGACGTTGAGATTGGATTCGATGGATTCTTTGACGGTAAGGACTATTGCCGACCCTACCTTATCGGGTATGAATGGAGAAAGAACCTTTATCTTGGCAAGGTTGTAGACAAACTCCCTCCCGCTATCGAAGAAACAATGGGTCATTTTAGACCCGTGTTTGAACGCCTCGGATGGCGGGGGGCTTTGTCCACCGAAGAAAAAATCGTGTCCCAGAAGGAGCATTACCTTTTGGACTTGTGCGCCCGACTAGCGCACCCCTTCACCGCTGGCTATACCGAGTGGATTCGGAATTGGCCTGAGTTCGTGTATGGGATCGGCAAAGGTCAGCCGGTGAGTCCTCAATTTAAATCCAAGTATGTCGGCGCGTTCACCCTTAAAAGCGGAAAGGCCAATGATGCCTTTATCAAGGTGTCAAGAAAGGACCCCTCCAAAGTCAAACTGGTCAACGCTATGGGCGGTCCGAAGGGGGAGTATGCGGTCAAGGGAGAGGATCATGTTGCCATTCTGATAGCCGAAGGGGACAGCCCAGAGGAAGTCATTGAACAGATCAAAAAGAACGCGGAACTCGTAGACGCGAATGGCTTGGATAAAGAGTCCTTGAACGGCATCGACAAGATCTTTGAGATTATCAAAGAAGGCGAAAGTGTCGGAATTAAATTTTAGAACATGTATAAGATGCGGAACTATTCTTGTAAAGAATAGTCCGTTATTCAAATTTATCAGTCGCATGTATGCGTTGTAATCTAAGTAAGAACAATAAAACGGTCGAAGAATACCTAAGCAAATTCTGATAAAATATAAATAGGAGAATACCATGAAAAACAAACTCGTACTAATCGGCCTTTTGCTCTTGTCATCGACACCTGCGTTTGCCAGATCCACCTTCACTATGCCGGTCTACGCAACCGGTAGTACCGTCATCCAGGCAAACGCTACGGGTTGTACCGTCTACACCACGTCATTTTATGTGGGCGACGCTAACACCTATGAGGTTTCCTTGCAAGCTTCCGCGACTACTCTGCGGGTTCCGAACCTGGCGATCACGGTCGAACAGAGCTTCATGCCTCCTGTCACCGAAGGCCAGGCCGATGCTAACTGGGCGACCACGACCACGACGGCAGTTGCGAACAACTATGCGACCAATAGCTCGAATTGGTATCACCAGAGCTTGACCCTTGCACCCCTGCCCTGGGCGCGGTTTAAGATCGTTGGCAACACCGGCAACTCCACCGATACCACGGTCCGTATGAACGTCACCAAGCAATACGCGGACTAAGACATGGAAAAGGTCATCGAGCAGATCCAGCAGTTGTACGGGGTTCTAAAGCAAAAGCTTTCTGAAGTCGAGCGAAGGGAGGCGGTTGTCTCTGATAGGGAGCGTCAGCAAAACGAACGCGAAGCCGGGTATGCCAGCAAACACCAGGAGCTTCTAAACCGTGAATCTGCCGTTGCCTATATTGAGGGGATCGAGAATCGGAAGGCCGAGAATGACAACAGGGCCAACCAACTGAACGAGTATTCAGCCACCCTGGAGCAGGATCGAAAGAAGTTCCGAATCTGGAAAGAGGGCGAGGAAAGCCGACTTGCTGAAAGCAAGAAGGCCTTAGATGCCGCTTGGAAGGAGCTTAACGTAGCCAAGCAAAGCTACGAAGTCGAGCTGAACAAGAAGGTCAAAGAGTTCTTGAGCAAGTTGAAGTGACATGCAGGTCAAGGATTCGAGACTATATTTTCACAGAGAGGGCGGAGAAGAAACTGTATTCGAGGCCTCCGACCAAGATAATGTCGGGACAGGCGGATATCATTACTACGGTTTCATATCTGCCGAAGGGTACTGGATCATCCAAAGGTTCGATTTGAATACGACAAATATGATCGCGTACCGTTACTGTTCAGGGACTTCAGGTTATACGACAGGGTGGACCAACAGGGCAAGCTTATCATACGGATATTACAATGCTCTTTTCCCGGCTGTTTAAACGGTTGTTCAAACGCAACTACACGATTGGGACTTATGGAAGTTCGCCCATAAGTTTTGGCTATGAATCATAAGAATTACGCCAAGCGTTTCCCGACCGATACGGCAATGGAGGTCTACACTCCGGACGTTCTTGATATTCCTCAGCTTGGTTGGCCCGATCCGACCAACTTCTCGACAGATAAATCTTTTGACGCTAGTGCCACGACTCTCACGGAAATTGCAAACGTACTAGCCACGCTTATTGTGACACTCAAAAATGCGGGTATTTTGGCCGAGTTTCAGGCAGGTAATGCAATGGGTGTCTTGGGACTTACTTATTCATAAGGAGCTATCATGTCCGATAATTTTACGATAACACAGGGTACGGGTACAACGATCGGTGCGGATGACGTTTCAGGCGTAATGCACCAGAGGGTCAAGATCTCTCAAGGTGTTGACGGATCTGCAACTGATGTTTCATCCACCGACCCTTTGAATGTGACACTCGCCAACACGGGGGCTAACGCGACCGCTATCAAGGTGGACGGATCGAGCGTAACCCAACCGGTCAGCGGGACGTTCTGGCAAGCTACTCAGCCCGTGTCCGCGGCTTCGCTCCCTCTACCTTCCGGGGCTTCTACCGCCGCAAAGCAACCCGCTTTAGGAACGGCTGGCACCGCTTCGGCGGATGTTATTTCCGTCCAGGGAATTGCATCCATGACTCCCATATCGTCCAATCTGTATATGGGCGGGTCTGTGGTTTCGACCTCAAACCCGGTACCGATCCAGCCACCCGCCTCAGGTGCGCTAGCTGTTTCCCAGTCCACCGCCACAAACCTTAAAACCCAGGCAGAGTGCTATCAGGGCGGGTCCGCCGTTGCTTCTGGCAATCCCCTCCAGGTCACTCTTGCCAACACCGGTGCGAACTCCACAGCGGTCAAGGTTGACGGGTCTGCTGTGACTCAGCCGGTGTCTGGTAACGTCACTCCTGTTCCGGCGACCTCCGGTGGGTTGCTTGTGGCCATGATGTCTAGTGCCGATGGGTCTACTGCTCTTACCAATACCGCGCAGGCGATTAAGGCTTCAGCCGGTCAGCTTTTCGGGTACTACATCTACAACCCCAACAGTTCCGCAACCTACGTTCTTGTATACAACACAGCGGCGGGATCCGTGACTGTTGGAACAACGAATCCTCTCATGTGTTTTTGTATTCCACCTACGAGCGGTGCGAATTGTTCATTTGAACATGGTATTGCTTTTTCAAACGCCGGTTGGTCTGCCGCCGCCGCTACGACTGGTGGTGGCAATACGGCTCCATCAACCGCTCTTGAAGCTATGTTTTTCTACAAATAATGAATCTTTACAAGGGTCCCTGGATTTGGTCGGAGCGTGGATGGGTGTCACCAGATGGGTCTATTGGGTCCATTGACTTGAGGCCGATATCCAGCCAATCCAAGCGGGGGATTGTCGAATCAGTTGGTTTGTTTATGACTGATGCAGACCTTCCAAGTCCATATCAGCTCCTTACCACAAACAGGGGCGAGATGGGTTCTATCTGTTACACACAGCTCATGACTGGATTTGATTTTATGGGTGGTTCAGCCCATAAGCCAATCTTTCCAAATGGAGACAAAATTAAAGTCTTTATAGGCGATCAAATTTTTGAAGATTCATACCAAAAGACAGGAGCGCATTGGGAATCTGTCAAGAATGTTATTAAAGAAGATGTGTATAGAGCGTATCGACAAAACCCAAGACTCGCACAAAAGGCACTTGGTTACTTAGCGCGTCAGCATGGGGATTATGAGCAGTTTGTCCACGACAAGATTTCTGGTCTTTCACCAGTAGACCCAGAGACAACTTATTCGGACGACTTTAACAGAGCAGACAGTTCAAACCTGGGTGCTAGCTGGACGGAAACAACTGGTGATCTCAAGATAGTTTCAGCAAAGGTTCTGGCTGTCACAAATAACCAAAACTCATTTTCCAGATATGGTTCCTCGCTCTCATCGGCAGATCATTACGCACAGGTGGATATACAAACTGCTAGTGGTGGAGCTAATTCGGCATTTTGTGGACCGTGTACTCGATATAACTCATCGGCAACCACGAACTACCATATAGCCGCTGGATATTTGGGTGCAACTGGAAAAGTATATTTAGCTAAGGCAGTTGCCGGTACTCCGACATATTTTATAAATGTCACTCAAACGTGGTCTTTTCCATCCACAGTTAAGTTAGACACAACCGGATCAACTCTTACGGCATACGTAAATGGATCATCAGTTACAAACACCACTGACAGCAGTATTACAGGAAACCTACAGCCAGGAATATATGGGTATCTTGATTCTGGAACCACAGCTCAATTTAATAATTGGGTTGCATCAGATGGACTTGCATCCACTAAACCATTTGCTCTTATGGGGGTAGGATAATGTCCACCTTTGGGGAAATCCTCAATAACATCGGCTTGCCCGCCAATAACTCCGTAAGGCGCAACGCCTCAGATACGGGGTTTGAGGCATATGACACGACAACGGCGGGTCCTCCTGGATCACCAGGAACCAACGGTTTAAATTCTGGCCTCAGATACACTGATGGCGGAAGCTACAGCTCCAACGGTTATTCCTATTTCGACGGCGGATCGACCTTCTACATAAACCGCTACGGGCTGAACAGCGAGGACAATTACACCTTCCTCAGCGGAATACAGAGCGGAAGCAATATCATTTATAAGGCGACAGACGGAACCGCCTATCTCGTTCTGAACATGACCTCAGCTATGAACTGGACCGGAACCTATTTCTACTGCACAGTTACAAATACGGGCGGAACCGGGTCTGTGTCTGGGGTGAATGTCGGGATTGATTTTGAACTCATGGGAACTACCGGACCCACAGGCCCAACTGGACCTGACGGCCCTATGGGGCCTACCGGTCCTACTGGTCCCACGGGTGATCCCGGAGGCCCTCCTGGACCCACAGGGCCTCCTGGAGCAGATGGCGCAACCGGACCAACAGGACCTCCCGGTCCCGATGGTCCACCAGGCCCAACTGGGCCCGTGGCTGAAGCCCCAGCGGATAGTCAATACTATGCACGAATCAATAATAGCTGGTCTACGTTTCCAACCGGGGGCATACCGGATGCACCCGCGGATAGCCAGTATTACGCCCGCATCAACAATTCGTGGTCAACATTCCCAAGTGGTGGTATTCCAGATGCTCCTTCAGACGGACAATACTATGCTCGTATAAATAGTTCGTGGTCTACGTTTCCGACGGGTGGACCACCTGGACCACCCGGACCAGACGGACCCCCCGGACCAGGTGGAAGCGGACCTCCTGGACCCGATGGACCCACAGGACCGACCGGTCCCACAGGTCCACCCGGAAGCGTCGGCGGTAGTGGCTCGTCCACCTACGTTGCCTGGTGGAGTGATGGTTCAAATATCACTTATGACGGCAACTTTTATTGGGACAACACCAACAAGCGTCTGGGTATCGGTGTGTCAAGCTCACCCAACTTCATGTTGGATGTGGGCGGGATGATTAATAACCCAGGAACGAGCGGAAATACCTATCGGTGGGGAACGAACCAAACTGCTCCTGGGACGAACTCTGGCACCCCAACAACCCGATATGGCGGCGACACCAACTACTTGGGGGACCCGGATATCTGGGTCTTAATCAACGTCAACGGGACCGACTACAAGATAGGGGCATACGCTTGAAGATAGAGCGCATCAACGAACCGACTCCAATCATCGTGATAGACGACTTCCTGAGCAAGGAGGATGCCGCTCTTGTGCTTGGGGAGTGTATCGCCCTTGAGCCGATTTATCGCCCCGCGGAGGTTCTTGGTCCACAGGCCGGTCCGAGCGTTGTGAACAACAATGTTCGCAAGAATGAAGTCGTCTACCTCGACACGGTGTTCCAGAAGAACGAGCAGAAGTCCAAGATTCTTCAGTTGGTTCTGAAGAATGGATTATTCGGAGATGTGGCAAGGAAAGTCTGGGCTGATGGAAATACTGGATTTGAGCTAATCAACCAATGTACTAGAGGGGAGACTGTTTTGTCTCGGTACGGCCACACCGACTTCTACGGATTCCACAGGGACTATAACTTCAACCGGGCCAATCGACTTATCACGGCCGTCTATTACTGCAACCTGGAGCCAGAGGTGTTCTCTGGCGGGGCATTGGCCTTCAAGTCCGACAAGCCCTTTTCGGTCCAGCCGAAACACAACCGTTTGGTCGTGTTCAACTCGGGAGCATACCACGCTGTTGAGCCGGTGACTCTGGCCTCTAACGAGTTCAAGGACGGTCGGTTTTCGGTCAACATGTGGATAGGGTTTCAAAGCTAAGGAGGATATATGGCAACAACTTTTACCGCTGTTAAAGACCAAATCGTTGATGGAAAGCAACTCTACAAGATCACCCGTTCAAACGGTGGCCATGTGGATAACATCGAACTAATCACTCTGGACGCTTTAAACGCTCAGAAGTTGACCACTCAGGCCAAGATCGATGCTGTTAAATTGGTGCAAGATGCGTGACTTTTTGAAAAGAGAAATCGGGTTCTGGCTTTTGATTGTGGTGCTTGTGGTCGGTTCTATGGCTCTTGGTCGTGTGGCCCACGCGGACGATCACGTCTACTCCAAGTCAGAGGTCATGGAGGCGGTCAAAGACCTCCCCATGTCCTGTCGGGTGGTTCATCCGAAGGTAGTCCATGACGTGACTCCAAAGACCATGTGCGACGAAGCCGCAAGTTCGGTCGATGGCATCGGTCATCAAGAGACAAGCATCTGCCCTGACGGTCATAAATCCGTAAGGGATATGATGGTCCAGGAAGGAAAGAAGAAAGTCTTTTGGAAGGGCAATCCCGATATCGGCTACTACCGGATGAGAGAGGACGGGAGTATTGATACGAGCCATTGGAAGTCATCCATAAATTCTGATGAATCTCCCAAATCCGGGGATATTGCAAGTGGATCGGCGGCCTAAATTCAAAAGGAAAGAAGGGACAATAACTATGGGTGAGCGGGCGGAAGATAAAGGGTTTAGGATCCCTCATTGGGTGGTCGGCATAGTAGCCGGACTTCTCGCATCTTTCACAAGTCTCGCCGTCACCTGGGGGGCTAGGAACTCGGATATCGTTGCCATCAAAGCTTCTATGGCCCGATTTGAAGGGGACCATGACCAGGTTACTTCGTTCCGAACTTCAATTCCCATCATCCAACAAGATGTGACCGATGTTAAAAACGCAGTAAAAACCATGTCCGAAAAACAAGATCGCCAATATGAAGCCATCATGAAGGCGTTAAAGTAAGGAGAAATAAATGAAAATCGATTGGGCACCCCTCATCAACACAGCGATTCAGTACGCCGCGCCTTTAGCCGTGACCGCGATCACGGGTATTTTGGCCTCCGCGGGCCTGTCGCTCCGTAAGTTCCTTGAGCGCAAAGCCACGGACGCTCACAACTCGACGCTCATCAAGTTGGCCGGTATGGCGGTGGGGTACGCCGAGGATCACTTCGGTCCTGATACGGCAAAAGGGCAGGAGAAGCAGGATGCGGCGGTCGCCTTCGTCATGAAAAACCTGAAAGGGGTTGATGAAGCCACGGCCCGTACCTTTGTGAAAGGCGCGTACACGGCGGCGTTCGGGTCGCTTGCCCCTTTATCCCATACGGGCGCGGCCTCCGCTCCCTTGTCGAAATAGGTATGAACACAAGCGTTGATGTGGGGCCGGTCACAACCTGCTTTGGAGATCCGATAAGGGGATTTAAAGTAGCGTACCGGTTCTAAAAACAAATGGCGCGATTGCGCCAGATGAACAGGCGTTCCGTGGGGATGCGTCTGTTAGCCCGGAGAGGTCTTTTGGCCCCTCCGGGTTTTTTTATTTTTATCGGGTATTGACACAGATCAATCTAGCTGTATAATAGTTGTGTAACAGTTGCGTATCAATCATGAAGGAGGTCGAATGGAGAATGTACCGTGTGCGGTCTGCAAAACGCCTTACAGCCCCAAAGTCTGTTGGCAGAAATACTGTTCCAAGTCTTGTCGGTTCCAAGCGTTCGCAGAACGCATCAAGACCGGCAAAACGGTTTCTAAAAAAAGAAAGGGTGAAAAATGACCGACTTTGAAGTAGTCAGTCAAAACAAAGTCATCCGTCATATCAGCATCGAAGCCAAAGTCACCATTGACGGTTCTATATTTGAGGTCATGTTCGACCTGGAAAGAGGCCATGCCGTCAATATCGAGATCGCATCCGGTGACGAATATGTCCCGTTAAGCTGTCAGAGCAAGGAGCTTAGGGACAAGATCGAAGCCGCCCTTGAAAAGGAAATCCCTATCGCTATCGAAGAAGGCACACTCAGAAAATAACAAAGGAGCATCCCCACAATGCCGACCCAAGTGACCGAATACATGGACGAGAAACAGGAAAAGGAACTGTCTCTCGAACATGCGAATATCACCGCCCAAGTCACCGCCCTTACAGTTGACAGTCAAGAATCTATGGACAAGGCCAACAACATGTTGACCTGGATCGTTGACCGTCAGAAAAAGATCGAAGCGTTCCGGGTGGGAATCGTCAAGCCCATCAAGGACCATCTGAAAACCATCGATAAGTATTTCAACGGGTGGTTTGACAAGTACGACGAACCGAAGAACGCCATCATCAAGAAGGTGTCGGCGTATCGTGCGCTTCTTGAAGTCGAAGCGCGTAAGAGAAAGCCCGCGGATGCTCCGAAAGTGGAAGTGGCTGAAAAGACTACTAGCCACGATTTAGGCCGTGTGACCTATCGCAAACACGCCGAGTTCACTATCACCGATAAGAACAAGGTGCCTTCCGAGTTCTGGATCGTGGATGAGAAGAAAGTTGGGGCGAGGGTTCGTGAGTTGACCGAATCGCTTGCCGTAGGTAAACGCTACACCGATAAAATCCCCGGCGTGGCGATTGAAGTCACCGAACGTCCTTCTGTAACCATCGACTAAGGAGAGAACATGAGCAACGCAATTTCAACCATCCAACAGAACCTGACCTTCGAGCAGATGAGGGAACAAGCAAACATCCTGCTCAAGTCGGGGTTTCTTCCTTCCGCTATTCGTACTCCGGAACAAGCCCTGACGATCATGCTGACCGGCAGAGAGCTGAACCTGGGCATGATGGAGTCCTTGCGCTCGATCAATGTCATCCAGGGAAAACCCACCATGTCGGCCCAACTCCTACTTGGCCTGTGCCGTAGAACCGGCCAAGTGGAATCGGCGGGGTTTGAGAAGGAGACAGATACCGAGTGCGTGTTCGTTCTCAAGCGCACCGGAAGCCCCGCGTACCGGTCGGTGTTCACCATCGAGGATGCCAAGAAGCTGAACCTCGCCGGGAAGGACAACTACATCAAACAGGCAAAGACGATGCTCGGGTGGAGGGCCATTTCCAAAGCATGTCGGTTCGTGTTTCCCGATGCTATCTCTGGACTGTATACACCCGAGGAAATCGCCGCCGATGTTCACGTTGAGGAAATCGGAGGCGAGGCCGTGGTCACGGAGATCCAGGAACGTCCTGTTCAAACCATGCCCCAGGTTGAAGTGGACCGGAAAGAAGGCACCATCCCGCCCAGGGACATGACCCCGGAAACGCTTGCGGAGTTCGAGCTTATCACGCCCGAATGGAAGCTGAAGTTCCCTGGACTTACTCTGTTCAAAATCTGGCTTCTCAAAACGGACGGAGGAATCAAGCGGGGAGAAAAGTTCCTTGAGACTGTGGCGCAGTATTCCAAAGATGCCAGGGAGAAGGAAGCCGTAACCTGCTTTTTGACGTTCGCTTCTCAAGGCGCGTATGGTGAGAACTGATGAACACCATCGATGAACTGCTTGTCTTGGAACATCAAATGGAGGACTTCGGCCTCAAGTGGGCCGAATACTCCGCCGAAGCAAGCCGTCTTGATGACATGACCAAGAGCGTGATGAGCCATATCATGCTTGAGCATGTCGGGGAACCCATGAATCAAAGAGAAATGAGGGCGAGGGCGGACGAACGGTTCGTCAAGCACCTTGAGGGAACCGCCGCCGCTCGTTCTCTAGCCAACCAATACCGTGTTCGGTATGACACGGTTCAAGCAAAGATCGAAATACGCCGCTCTCTTAACGCGCTCAATAGGGCGCAGATAGGACTTGCACGATGAATTATGAAATCATCAAGGATGACTTTAAGATCAACTTAATGGGCGTAAAAGTATTTCGTATCCGTCACAAAAAAACCAAAGAACTTGGCGGTTATATCGAGAAAGAATATAACCTTCCTCAATCGCAAGTAGACGCGGAGAGTCCAACCGGTGCCGCTTGGGTGTTCGGTGACGCTTGGGTGTCCGGTGACGCTCGGGTGTTCGGTGACGCTCGGGTGTTCGGTGACGCTCGGGTGTTCGGTGACGCTCGGGTGTTC
>ERZ724522.261-NODE-261-length-36256-cov-30.098478_pt1 | contig 36256 bp, 56 predicted proteins | sample MGYA00376055_ERZ724522 | MGnify/ENA primary metagenome ERZ724522 (study PRJEB28724, sample SAMN07190884) | wastewater metagenome | isolation source: effluent of sewage treatment plant in Hong Hong | place: Hong Kong | collected 2016-03-17 ...
TCCTTTGTTAGTTTGTTAATTGCTTCTAGCTGTCTCTCTAAGTTTAGAAGTTCTAAGTCCTTTAAGGCTAGTTCCCTGCTGTGTTCCAAACCTAGCTCGTAGCCTTGCTCAAAAGAACTCTTTACCTCTTCTTCTATTTGAGATGGTGGGGTGGGTTCTACCTCTACCCACTCTTCTTTAAAAGGATCTACTCCATACCTATTAGGATGTCCCTCATTGAGGCTCTCTGAGTGTGGGGTCTCTTTGGGTTCTAAAGGAGCTAGTTGGTCTATAGCAAATACCTCTCTGTTGCCATTATCAAGCTCTACCACGAACCTTATTGGGTCTTGTTCCCACATCTTAGGCTTATAATCGGCTATTCTACCTTCACCCAACCTTGTCTCGACTCTATCCCCTATTTTAAACTTTGGTTCTTTATGTGTGTTCATAGGCTAAAGCTCCTCCTTGTAGAGTGCCTTAGCGGTTTTTATTGCTAAATCGTAGTTGTCTTCTCTTTCTAAGTCTGATATTACTCCGTCAAAGATTCTGTATTTCGTGTCACTAATATTATCCTCAAGTTCCTTTTTTAATGCCTCTAACTGTTTGATGGTTGCAAGGCGGTACTTAAAGCTCTCTGTAGAAATAAGTTTCTTTAGAACCTCGTAAGTCTCGGCTGAGTTTACTGGCAGAGAAACACCATCAATCTTTGCATCAATCCCATATACTTCTCTTTTGTATCCCTTATCATCATCTATCTGACCTCTCATTACAATGAAGCCGTCATTGTGTATAGGGTGTGCGTACTTACCAGAGTAGTTTGTATCTTTTGGTAATTCAAATTTAAAACCCGTCTTTTCGTTAAAATCTCGTACTATCTTTCTGAATAATCTAGTGTTATTAGTTGTTGGTGCTGTTGTTTCTTCAATTGTTTTACTCATAGTTGTTTCTCCTTAAGCTCTTTTACGTCCTCATATTTAGCTCTTATTCTTTCAGCTCTTTCTAAGGTTCGCTCTGCCTTGTAGAGTAGGGTTTGATACTCTAGTGGATGCCAGTCATTATATTCTTGCTCTTCGCCACAGTTATCGCAGTATTTGAATGGTGCTGGTTCACTGTCTATCCAGAATAAGCCTCCGAACACTCTCATACGCCCCCTACGTTCTTTCAAGCTCTGGTGATGGCATTTACTACAGGTTCTTTGTCTAACCTCTTCTAGGGCTATGTGCGTAGCTTCAAGCTCGCTGGCAATCTCTTCTACACCTTTTGACAGTGTATCTAAAGCAGACTCGTAGTGGGCTTGTTCTTCGTCTAGTCGCTTTCTAGCGTACTCTTCTCCTGAGCCAAAGCGGTCATACGAAACAGTTATTAGTTTGTTACCAATCTTCCGTTCTAAATATTCCATACTACTTATCCTCCTTGTTAAGCTCTTCTTTGAGTTGTTTGATTCTACCTCTAAGTTCAAAACGTAACTGGTTCTTGACTCCTGCCTGAAAGTCGTAGCCCCACTCACAGTTCTCATCTGTCTCTGATTCGTATTCCCCAATTACCTTATCAAACTTTTCTAGTAGTTCTTTCTCTTTCTGGTTAATGAGGGTAGATAGCTCTCTAATAGCCTCTTTCTCAGCGTTGGCAATATCCAGTAGTCTTCGGTAGGCACTGTCGTTATCATCTAACACAAGCCTTTCTCGCCAAGTTATAATCCGTTCTATCTCTTCTTTTAGCTTGTTAGTCATAGTTACTTTTCTTCAACCTCTACCTCTATATAGTCTTCTTCTGCGTGAATGACTATCTCGAGATTCTCAAAATCAAATATCTTAGCAAGCTCATATTCATAATCAATATAATATTGTCTAATTGCTTTGACTATATCTTGATGCGACAGTGTTAACTTCTTCATAGTATTGCCCTCCTATATTCCAAGTCTCTTTCTCTAGCATCAGCATTAGCTTGCTCTATTTCCTTGAGTACTTGTTGTGATGGGAAGATGTGGCATACAGAGCATATATAGTGATCTCCACTAAACTCATACTTATTATCAACTTCACAGTTATGTATAAGCCCACAAGCTGTACAATTACCTGAGTTCTCTCCATAGCCCCATTCGTGACCATACTCGTTCTCACATTCTAAGAACTTCTGTTGATTAAATTCCATACTAAAACCTTTCGTTAATTGATTCGTAACCTCTATTGTATAGTAAAGATAAGCAATAATCAATACTATTTGTCGTGAGAGTTTTCCACAGGTCGTTCATCTTTTAACCAACTGAGTTGTTTGGCTATGATCTTGTCTTTTACCCATTCCTCTTGAGCAGGTGTTAGTTTTTTATAAATCTTTTTCTTCTTTATAGGCTTATATGTTCTTCTTGGTTTAGGCTTCGGTAAGTTCCATTGCGGTATTGCAGTCATAGTTTAGTTAACAAGACAAAGCTTGCTCCTTGATTAATACTATCGCTAGACCTCGCTAGAGCGTTTGTAAGGCGTTCTGCTGATAGTCTATGTATATTCTTATATATAAAACCTTTAAAGACTGTAGGGCGTTGTTTAATAACCTCTGCGATAGCTTTAGCTTTCTCGTAATACTTGTTGATTGTCTGTACTGTCTTGTCTATATTCGCCTTAGAGCAAGCTGTAGCAAAGTATCTCTTAGGATCAGCCCCTAACTTCTTAGACATTTTAGCTACTCTTAATACAAATTCCTCTCCGTACTCTCTAATAAGCCAAGCATATCTGTTATTAAAGCAAGGATTATGGATCAAGTCCTTAACCTCCTGCGGAATCTTTATTTCGTGCAGGGGCTTTATTGTTTGTTTTGGTCTTAGTTGAGCTTCAAAACTTCTCAGCCCAATTGATTTTATGCTCTCCATTGCTTACTCTACCCCCAGCTTTCTAACGTAACTTACTTCTAGACCGCATTTACAGATGCAGTTATGTATGAAGTTAGTATCACCTCGGTTAGATAAGTTCTCCTCAATGCTACTCCACCTCAAGTTGCTTGCGTGGTTATTCAACCTGTTCCTGTCTATATGGTCTACTTGTAAGGTCTTATCACCATCAACAAAATGTTCTGCAACCAATCTATGGACTCTAAATGCCTTCTTCTGCCCGTTACTCTTTGTTAGTTTTATGTACTCGTACCCGTGCTGGTTAACCCATGTCTTCATTATATTGCCAGTCTTCTTGCTGATAATGTTCCCCTCATTCGACACGGAGTAGCCATAGAAATCTTTTATAGGACACCATTTTAATTCCATAAGTAAAAACCCCTCCTGTTTCCAGTTAGGGTTTTCTCTGAGGCGATCTCGATGTATTAGATTTTAGCAAATACAAAATAGCCTGTCAACAACTACCCTAGCTGTAAACAATTAAACTTGTTTAATAATAGCTGGAGTAGGTTTCGAGATCCACCTCAGCTATTGGATTAAACTATACATAAAAGAAAATAAAGAATCAACTCCCAAATCTTATTCTATAAATATCCTTACTCAATAACATAGTTACTCTATACGCTATTGACAGATTTTTAATTCTGCTGTAGTATGTATTATATTGGTATACTTTCGCAAATATATCAATAGGTAAAGTAGTATATACTCGCCCCTTATCTCGGATAAAGAGAGTGGGGCTTTTTAGTTACTTGAACTTATTAATCCAACTCTGATAATATTCAGAACTCGTTAAGTCTTGCGAACTCACCAAACATCTTCTTTGCTTCATCGTTGTATGCTCTCCCAGCTTCTTCTTTGCTATCGTACGTACCCAGATACTTTCTGTTGCCCTTAGACTTATCAATATAAGCCAGATACCTTTTACCTCTTTTCATTACACCCTTATAACCAGATTTAGAGTTACCCCTGCAATTAAGAGCGTTCTCTCTTTGTGTGCATATCCTAAGATTTGCCCTACAGTTATTTAACTTGTTGCCATCAATATGATCTACTACCATACCCTTTGGGATATCCCCCATTATCAAGCGATGCATTCTAATCGTTTTCTTTTTTCCCTCAACAGTTCTAGTTATATATGGGTACCTGTCAATAGACCATTTGAACCTAGAGAGGTAATCGTAGTAATTAGAGTCTACAGCAACATCCAGATCACCAATTCTTATTAATGTTCTACGACCATCTAGCTTTACTTCTGGCATACAAAGCTCTTCTTTGAAGTTGCCAAACCTCACTAAGAAAGAGCATTCCTTAGAACAGTACTTTCTCCTGCTATCCCAGGTATAGAATATGCTTGAACACTTTGGGCATTCATATGGTTGTGTTTTTCTCATACCCTTACTTTACACTATACTTATCTCTAAATTCAAGGTAGCCTGATTGAGTAGGTTTAATTTCCTTAAAGGATATGTTCTCAGCTTTTAACTTGTCAAATATATCCGCCCCATATTTACCGATCATAAACATAGTGTATTCAATATAGTTACCATCAAGTGCTACGTTACATCTGTAACATTGAGCGTTTACATTCACTTCATTAAAGTTGAAGTAGTTGTAGCATTGAGCCGCCTTAATAAAGTGTCCAGCTTGTAGGTTCTCAGTAGCTCCACAGGTCACACACTTGCCATCTCTTGCCCTTATAAACTTACTAAACTCTACCCACGCTTTCTTCTTGGCTTGTGGTAGTGTCCCACCTTTCGCCTTTATACGCCTTTTAGAGGCTTTCTGAGAGCATTTATCACTACAGTACTTGTTTCTACCTATTGTCTGCTTTTTGCACTCAGCACAGGCTCTAGGCTTTGGATCTTTCTTTGGTTTTAGTTTATCCTTTTCTAACTGGCATTGGTAACTACATACATTATGCAAACCCTTAAGCATCTTTCGCTCACAAATAACACACTTTTTAAACTCTGAACTCATATATACATAATAACAAAAAAGACTCCTTTCAGAGTCACGGATAGCCTTAGACGGAGGGTAGTCAGATCTTCAGCTATCTAGATACAGTATATCAAAAAGCCCCACTCAAGCGAGTAGGGGCAAATGTACGGACAATAACTAGAACTAGAATTAACGAAAGACTTTTGTGTTCTAATTACTGCTCCCCGTCTGTACTCATTTTACCAGAGAGTCTTGCAATCTGCGAGTGAATGTTACTGTTAATCCCATTATGTACAATGTGGAGAGCAAACATCTACCTATATTATATCAACTAAAAACCACCCCTCTGAGTCGTCACTCTACTGGGTGGTCGTATAAGCACTATTACTAGCTAGACACTCCTGTGCACCCCACAGAAGAAGGGTTGTGTCGTATCTATATTATAACAAACAAACCCCAATTAAGGGGCTTATTTATATACAGTTGGAGACTATATGTCTTTATTATATCAAAAAAGCAGGTCTAGTCTGCTTTTTATTTAGATTTCTACTGGTTTGATTTCATCTGATACAGGTTCTCCCCATCTATCATAGCCAGCTTCTCTGTATTGGTCATGCAACCAATCTTTAGTTATTTGCTTAATTGTCCTTTTTAGTGCTTCCCTTTGCTCTACATCTCCATTAAGCTCACACATCTGCATTAGTCTGCCTGTGAGTGTGTCTAGCTCCTTGAAGCTAATTAACGGATATATTGTGTTGCCTTTCGATACTGAAGTGGCATACTCCATTTGTGGTTCTACTATTTTACTCATACTTATACCTTTACTTTAACCTAGACCTGCACTAATCATTATAACAAAAAGCCCACTCCTATACTGAAGTGGGTAGGTTGTTATTTCACCGCTACCCGATACGCTGACACGATTGCGGACGGTGCGAGGCTCAGTTTTACAAGATAATGGCTTCGACACTATTCTAAACGATTTCATTCTGTCAGGAATGAGTGATCGGATTAGATATCATTATACTACTCTTCGCCAAGTGCCTCAAGCTCTTTTTCAAGAGTCCTTCTATTGTATTCCTCAAAGGCTTTTTCATCCCAGTCTGTAGGGCGTGGTAGGATTCTCTCTCCAAAGCATAACTCTCTTAATTGTTCTATTAAGGGCATACAGTCAAATACTGCTATTTGTTTATCTTGGTGATCTTCAAAGTAAGAGTGGTAAACGTGGTTTACTTCTGGATGTCTCCTATAAGTATAGATTTCAGTATTAGCATGAGTTAGGGTAAACGCTGTACCGCCAATATTGACAGCAAGCTCTACCATATCAACAGGTTCATAAGGGAATAGTGGCTCAGTCTCAGGCATCTCTCCTCCTTATGAATACCTCTGCTACGTCTGGTCTTATGTCTCCCTGCACTACATCTATCATTGCCATCCTACTAGGCATCTTAGGTGGCTTATATGTATTGTGGAGATCTGCGTGTTTACAAACACAGGCTCGGACTATCATTATCCCTGACTCTCTATACTGGCGTTCTATAGGATGTTTATATTCGGCTCTAGGAAATGCTAGATGATGCTTATTGCCATTAACTTGTGGAAGCCTGCACTCCTCATAACAAGTCTCTATCCCCAGTGGCATTATAGGCAGTCCCCTATCGTTCAACGGATAAGGTTTTCTGCCTTCTGCCATAGTTAGAAACCAAACCCTTCTGGGAATTGTAGAACTCCTTGCGGATCTTGCTCTCTAACGTGCGTAGATAGCTCTGGTTGAGCTTTTCTAGGTAGAGGTGATATAAGTGCCACACAATCACAAAGTCCGCTTACAAAGGCTCCTAGTGCAGTTATACCAGCAGGCAATATATTGACCTCTGGCATTATACAAGGGTCTGAATTAAAGTCTGACATATTATAGTTCCTTTAGTGAGTTCCAAGTTGCTGAGAAAGCGGCTGCTCCTGCTCCTACTAATGCAGTCTTGCTAAGTGGTGCATCTGTTATCAATAGTGTAGCTACAAATGCTTGTACGAAAGTCTTAGATGCTCTTGCTACAATATCGCTCTTTAACCACTTCTTTATTGCTCTATAGATCTTCTGTCTCTTACTCAATTTCTTTGCCATAATATTATTAATTAAAGTTTCTTCCACCCACTATACTCTGCACCTGCTGGTGTGGCAAGAGGTACATCTACCATGCCCCCGTTAGCATTTGAATTTACAACTACTCGGTTATTCCTGTTGCTTATACCCCTAACAACGTATGCTCCTTTAAGTTTGTATTGTTTCTTAATATCAGTGTTAGGTGCATAGCAAGAGAAGTAGTCTGTTAAGTTGATGACCTTACCTACTAAGCCAGCATATCTATGAGAAGGTGGTGGAGGGATGACTGGGTTGCCTGTGAAAGGCTCTGTGTATAGGGTAGGAGGATACTTATAGCCACTAGGTGTTTGCACCCAGTAGTGTAGATGAACACCAAATGAGTAGCCTGTGTCTCCCATAATAGCAAGCTTCTGTCCTTTGACTACACGCTGTCCTGTAGATACTAGGGATTTAGAACAGTGAGCGAATTGGTGTAGCCCAGTCTTGCCCCTCATTCTTAGACAATTACCAGCATCAAGTTTGCCAGATCCCCTACGTTGATATGAATCTATTACTCCGTCTTCTGGTGCATAGATGTTGATGTCTGGGTTGTGACTATAGTCTACTGCTTTGGTAGAACCATGAACTCCCTGTGTAATCTTGTTGTTAGTTGGAGGTCTCATGGCTTGGATTATATCACTTCTTTGAAAGTGCTTCTATAAGAAGATATGTAAACACTGCGGTGAATCCTGCCGAGAGAGTAGGATATAGAAATGACTGGAATGCACTCTTACGTTTTAAAGTATTTATCTGGTCTTTGGTTTCGTCATTGCTCTGTCTAAGCTCATCTCTTAGCCCTGCAATCTCGGCTTTGAGTGCCTGGGACTCTGTCTTAGTGACGTAACCCTTCTTAATGTCTCCAAGCTCAGACTTAATCTCCGTTAATTGGTAGTAAATTAACTCTGCGTTGATCTTTGGTTGGACAATCTTTGGTTCAGCCATTATTAAATGATTTAGTACTTTGTCTATAATCTTATCATGTTGTAATTGGGGCATCAAATAGTTTTGCCTTGAACCGACGTATATTGGGTGTGATAAACATTCAGTTCCCTTAGTTATGTCCGAGTACGACTATCTCAGAACCTATGGCGTAATCACCCGTACCAGTGTTAGTAAAGGTGATTGTGGTAGCCTGGTCTGTTGTATTCCCCCACTTACCAATGAACTCTGTCCTACCTGGGGCTGCTCCAGCGCTATCACTGGAGACGTTCCACTCTCCGACTAGCTTCTTACCCTTCGTAGCGATGTTCTGGAGATGGAAGTGGCCATACAGATCTTCTGTACCAGCCGTCTCGATAGTGGTCAGGTTATCCGCAGAGGTAGAGGTACTGTCTGCCGCACCGTTAGAAGCTCGCCTACGGGCATAGTTAGATCCTGAGTCTGAATTAAACCTTAGGTTAGCGGCGATAGTACCGCCCGTTGATTGTAGAACGACAATCATATATAGGTACTTCCTGGCTGGGACGGTTATGGACAGGGAGTCACCAGCAGTCCCTAGAGTAGCCCTTCCTAGCTCTTCCCACCAGATGCCAGCATCTGCACCAGTTGAGGCCCAGTCTATCTTAGTAGCTGTGACCGCATCTGCTTGTATGCTTGCAGTCGTGATCTTAAGGTTAGGAATGTTGTTAAAGAATAGAGTAATAAGATTAGCGAGCGTACTCTTCTTAGTAGTGTTTGACTCAACATCCACAGTCGGGACTAAGTCCGTTGTAGTTGGTGATGAATCTGATGGCAAGTTTGATATCTTTGTCATATTAGCTTCTATTATATCCTACTCATTATGATGGTATGTTAGGGTTTTCTGCAACCTGTACACTTGTTATATCTTTCTGTAAGCGTTCTACTCTCTCACTTGCTCTGACTGGCAGTGTGCCAAGCCTTAGAGTTATGCTATCCGGTCTTCTCTCAATCCCCACAACCTGTAATGACAACCCATCAACATAAGTACCGAACCCATTAAAGCCCATCATCTGCCCTAGTCTGAACTGCGTAATGTCTATTGTCTCAGCATTGATAGTAACGCTTGTTTCGTAAGTCTGGCTATTGTTTCGGTCTAAGTAGTTCTGGGCAATAATCCTCGCTGTCTCTGCACCATCAGCACCATTTACGTTGTTATCTGATAGCCTGACGATTCCGAGTCTATCAAGAGAACCAGTATTGGTGACTACTACGAATACGTTATCACCTGTACCATCATTACCACCTGTAAAGTAAACCTTATTGACTATAAATTCTTTTGTAGCTTCAAGATCTAGTCTTTCTATATGTTTACCCTTAGTAAGCTTTATATCTGCTACAGTGTTGGTCTCATCAAAGTAGAGCACATTATCTGCTGGATCTACATACCAGTACCAACTAGCAGGTGCGAGTGAACCTACTGTCCTAATCCCCTCAAGAACAGTGTTCAGCTTAAAAGTATACTCTGGAACTGTTATACCAGTGTCAGGGAACACTTCATAGGGAGTAACTGCACCTCCATACTCATCCATTATGTCATTTAGAATATAACTAGGATCTCTGTTAACGTAAAGTCTTTCGGTAGTATCTTCTTTTTTGTATGTTTTGAACCACATGGATTCAGCCTCCACAGACCAGCCTGCACCACTAATAGATCTCTGCAATGATCCATCTGTATAGTTCGCAGGGCTATTAGATGCGAACACCGCCCAAGTTGTGCTATCCCCTGATATTGATGCGGCATCAGGAGTCTCAACACTAAAGAAATAAGAATCGCCAGGAGTTACAGCAACAGGGTTAGTGAATATGAAATCAGTATCAGCAAATGTGGGATATACACTGGTGACTAATATACTAGCAGTAGCAAGCGGTGTACCACCAATGGTAGCATCTGATGAGCTATTCCATAAGCTAACTGTTATATTTCTATTGCCTGCACTATTCCTAGCAAGTTTGAGTGTAACCTTTGCTATGTTCTCTACACCAGTACCGACAGTAAAAGATTGACCATATCTTCTATCTTTCCAAAAACCAAAGTCAGAGTTAGTACTAGCCTGCGACTGATCAAGTCCATAAGCTAAGCCTCCTGGTATTATCCACTGGTTAAGATCTTGTCCTTCACTAAGAACTGTTATCTGAATTGAGTTATCGCCACCATAGATAGCCTTCCACCTAGAAATGAATCCACTAAAGACTAGCTTGCCATTGGAGTGATCCTCTGAGTACTCATACACTATAACGCCGTTGTTATTTTTTATTAGCTTTCCGTTGTCACCTACAACGTCTTCGGCTCTTTCGGTTTGTATAGGTTGGTTATCTTCAGTCTCCAAATCAAACCCAGCCTCAGTCTCAATGTCTTGTATAGACTGGTTTATATTGTCAGCAGTCTCTCCAATATCAATTATTAATTGGCTACCAGCAGTGTTAATGCTCTGGGTATAACTGAACTCACTTGTGACGTTCTGTAATGAACCTATATAAGTGCTCCCGTCATAAACTTTGTATTCATAACGCTTGTCTATCTTTTGCATACTAGACCCACCTCTTATAATAAGTAAGGAGAGAACTGTAAGTGCGAGTAGTAAAGTTGTCTTGATAAGTGATTTGACCGACACCCTTTTCCCACGTTGGTATAGCTCCCGTAAAGTCAACTTCGTTTCCATTGACTGTTACTGTATTCTCATAAGCATCAATAGTCAAGACATCACTTGTAGCCCAATCTCTAGTCACGCTGACTTGCTGACCTGTAGAACCGTTACCAACTGTGACTGTTTTGCTAGTCCCTCCGCTAATTGCCGAGTAGGTTATTGTGTACTTAGGAACTTGCCAAGGCGCAGACCCATCGAGGGTGATCGAGCTGCTTGAGATGGCGCTAGTATCGTTGGTCAACGTTAGTAGTGTAGTTGAGGTTGTATCATAGCCAAACATCTCGGAACACTCAAAGTTTAGGTCAAGCTCAATATAAGAACCTCCGTCTACTCTAACATCATAATTAGAATAGGTGCTTAAGAACTTTCTAAACCCACTACTCTGGGGGACTACTAGCCACTTCTCTTGCCCTTGTATTATAGCCATCAGACTGTCTAAAGCCTGCTCTGCGAGCCTTCTGGTAGTTCTGCTGATCCCTACCCTTACTAGAACTTCCTTCTTAGTGTAGAATGCTGAATTTGCCTTAGAAGAATTGGACCTAGCAATGTTAGCAATGCTAAGGCTTCTCATGGCTGGTAGGTATGGGGTTATCTTTAGTACCGATACACCTTCTACTGAAGTGAAAGCTCTGTCATCAAATGTTACATCTGTATATGCCATATTATTGTCCTACTGGGCTTAGACCCATCCCCTCTAAGTTATAGTTTCTGTTTATCTTTTGTAAGAAGTAGTCTGCTACCTCTGGAGTGCCGATGCTACCAATATTGATCTCAGTCTTTCCGCCACCGACTCTAGAGCCAACCTCAGAAGCTTTGATAACCGAAGTGCCTGGTGACATATTCACTAAAGCCTCCCCCTTGTGTACAAATGCTAGGCCGCCAGCAAAGTTCTCAACGCCATTCCTAAACTTAGGTATAGTTCCTATCTCAGGGACTCCAGGGGGAGACACCTTATTAACGCCCTTAATAGCGGTATTAGCCTTATCAATTATCCAGTTAAGTGCGGCCTTTATTATTCCTTTGACTCCTTCTATTGCGTTAGTCATACCGCTGGCTAGGGCGTTACCGATTCTTCGTCCTATATCTGCAAACCAGCCAACAGCAGCGCTGAACATATCCATTATTCTCTGCCAATTCTTGTTGATGAAGAGAACGGCAAGTCCGAATGGACCAGTCAGTATTGCAAGGAGGTAGGGCCAGTTTGTTTTAAACCACTCAAGGGCATTGAAGAACCATTGCTTAACAGTCTCCCAGTTAGTATAGATTAGATATGCTGCGGCTGCGATGGCAAGTATTGCTACCAGTACTAGACCTAATGTGGCTAGAGATAGTCCCATTCCGACTAGTGAAGCACCTAGTGCGGCGATTGAACTCGCAGCACTGAACACTGGCCCACCAAAAGATAGTAGTAGAACAGTTATTGTCCTCAGTGGCCCTTCAGACTCTAATAGCTTTGCAACGAAATCATTAAGAGTAGTATTAAATTTAGTCAAGACTGGGGCTGTAGCTGTACCTATCGCTATCCTAAGTGCATCTGTCTGACCCTTAAGATCTTTCTGAGCTGTTATCAACTCGTTTACCTTGCCTATAATATCAGCGTTAAGAGTGAGTCCAAGCTTATCTGCCTGTTCTTCTAAGTTCTTTATACCATCTGAACCGAGGTTTAGAACTTTAATCATGTCCTTACCAGACCTGCCGAACAGCTCCATTGACAGTGCTGTCTTATCAATTCCGTCTGGCATTGCTTTAAACTTATCGGCTACCTCAAATAATAGAGTGTTAAAGTCCTTCTGGCTTCCTTGAGCATTGAGTGTGTTTATTCCTAGTCGTTGGAATGCATTTGCACTCTTTGTTACCTCTGCCTGTTGATTAACTAGGGTATTATTAAGAGTCCTAAGTTTAAGATCTAGCTCACCACTTTTATCACCATTCTTCTTGATCTCCTCTGTAGTCTGTTTTATATTCTGCTTTGTCGCTTCAATCTGAAGTTGCAAAGTCTTGAAATTAGCCGCACCTTCCCCGGCCTCTTTAGTTGCTTCTACAATCTTCCTAGAGAATATACCAAACGTAGTTGATGCATCTTCTGTAGTTATGCCTACTCTGCCCAAGGCAGCGACCAATCTTGAGGCTTCTTCTGTTGATACGCCAATCTCACGAGCAAGTGCTTTAGAACTCTTTACAAGATCTATGGTGAAGTCTGTAGCACTCTTTGCATATAAGGTAAGCCCAGCACCAACAACAGCAAGCCCTTTAGCGGCGGTCTTCATTCCATTGGCGATCTTCTCGCTGAATACAGCGATCTTTTTATCTGCCTGATCTAAACCAGAGTCTAATTGCTTGTCATCGATCCCAAGATCATAATAAAGTTGTCCTACTGAGGTTGCCATTTAGCTTTGTCCAAATACTTTCTTTAGTTTTTCTATAGATATTTCAGGTGTTTCTTCTAGTATATCACCTGATAACCTATTCAATTCTTCTAACCCATCCATGACTTTTTTCCAGTCTTGAGTCTTCATTGTTGGGGCCATGTTCAGTCTGGCAAGTAAGAGATTATGTCTGTTCTCTCTTCTGAATCCTTCCTCCAGTAAACAAGTAAATGTGATGGCGTATTCATCCATCACATCTCTTGTCTTATATCCTTTATACATATGCATAAAGTTAGAGACTAGTGGCACAAGTTTAGTTACTGTGCTTTTGGGGAGTTCGTGTCGATACCCCTCTTTGCAAGTTCAACTGCATTTGGTGGTGTAGCCATCTCGGATATGATCTCGAATAGCTTGATGAGTTGGGATGCGGCTAGGTTCTTCCCTGCAAGTTCAGGTACTATCTCTACGATAGCTATAGTCATCTCATCAATCACAGACTGCAAAGCATTCTGGTCGCTAGTGTCTACTTTTTGCATCTTCTCACCAAGTGAGCCGAGTTTGAATAGTGAGCCAGTCTTAGGTGGTTTGATCTCTATCTCTTGACCATCAAGCTTCACAAACCTTGACTGTGGTACTAGTGCATCCAGATCAATAACCTCTCCCATAACTAACTCCTAACTTTTAACTTGATATTAAGATACGTCTGCTGGGCCAATGTGTCCGAGTCTTCTTCCACTGTTGTAGCTTTCGTCAACTAGAGCAGTCATTGTTACTTCTATGACCTTTTGCTCATCGTTCTTTAATACTACTTCGATGTTCTCAGTAGATACAGCTTTGTATACATTGATGTCCTCAGTCTTATCTGTAGGGTCTAGTCTATTTGGATGTACTACTAGAAGTCCTGATTCAGTTCTCATGCTAAATCCAGCATCAGCACCTAGATCAACACGATCTCCTACTGAACCATCTATTGCGTTAGTCTCTGGGATAGCAGCCTGCCAAGTCCTGTAGTCATCTTCTGCTAGTTGGAATGTGATCTGTAAGTTCTGTCCTGTAAGAACCTTGTCTACAGATGTCTCTCCGTATTGATCAACGTACACGTCAGCAAAGCTTCTTTCGTAGCTGAAAGTAACCCCGTCAAGAGTGTGTCCTAGAACTATGCCTTTGTAAGTAAGTAACTGTGGGCCAGCTATTTTTACTTTTGCAATGTTTCCTATATTTGCCATTTTAATTAATTCTCCTTAAGAAATGCTATTTATATTTCTACATATGAATTGTACACTAAGCTTCAAGAGCTTTCCACCCTCCGCATCTCTATCCATATCCATAACGCCACCAAGGGCTTCTGAAAAGAATATATGCCAGTTGGCGGTGTCTGTATTATATGCTCTGTGGAAGTGACTGTACAACTCCCTCATCTTGCCTTTTGCCTCATTTGTATAGGGTGATCTATACCAAAAGTCTATTACTAAGTATTCGTGGTCTATGTATAGCTCAGGTGATGGTGATTGTGAGGGTACGATAAAGAATCCCTTGTTGATATCCTGTGGTAATTCTCCATTAAAGATATCTACCCCTACAGTACCAAGTCCAAGGTTCTGCATTAGAGTAGGGATCTCAACATCTAAATCTACATATAGTGGGTTCATAGCTTGGCACTCCTTTTAGCTTGTTGTATGTACTGATCTTTTTTATTCTCTATTGTTATTATAGCGTCTTTAAACCACCCCTTGCCTGTTCCTGGGGTTGTGTAGTTCTTGAACTCTCTTGCACCCCTACGTCTACCAAGTTCCTGCACAGCGGCGTGGTCTGAATCTGCTTTGACCCTATAACCAGTGGTAAATGATCCAGCCTTAAGTGGTTCATGGCTAATACTAGACTGTAACTCACCATGCTTTCTAGGGATCTTACCGCCTGTCTTAATCAATCGTTCTATATCCGCCGCCATCCTACCTGTTGCGAGCTCCTTAAACTCCCTATTCTTAGAGTTAAAGAGTGTTCTATTAGATCTAAAAGTAGCCTTGGACATTACGATATCTGCCTTTGCTTAGTAACTTCGCACTTATAAAAAGCTAGAGTATTAGTCCTGAGCCTATCCCTAGCCTCTACGATACGTTCTATGCGGTAGTATTGACCATCTATTAAGTAGATATCAGCCTTATTAACTGTTTGGTCGGAGTCTAACCAGAATAAACCATCTATAGTAACCTCTTCTCTATTGCCTGATGATTGTCCAAGAGTAGATATATCTCGGTACATACAAGGAATTGCCGAACCAGTAGCACCCCATACACTATCACCATACTGATTTCTTGTCGTACTGACCTTGTAGCACGTTTGTGTGAGCTTAGGTGTAATGTTTATCATCTTTTATATTAAAGGCTCTCCACGGCTCTCTAAAATGCTTTTAACGATAGGATCAGACATTGCTATGTATGAGATTGAATCTCCAGATCCATAGTCTACACTGTAGCCTTCAATAGATTCTTTGACTACCCCTGATGTCTCAGCGCCACTAGCAGATCTACCGATTAGACCACTGGCTATCCTAGTAGCGGCTATCTGTATATCCTCTGGTACACCCTCATCATACTCACTAAACTTAGCAGTAACTTCTAAAGCTCCATCTTGGTGGATTGGACACCATCTGAGTTGAATATCCCTCTTGACAGTTTCATTCAGGGGTCGGGCAAGATATTGCTGGTTCGCTGTATAAGTAACAACAGCATTCCTATCCCAGTTAACCAGCTTTACTGTAGAAATCTCTGTACAAGGGTCTATCGCTATATCCCTACCTTCTATATCAAAGTACCGAGTTTCGGTAGATTCTTTCTCAATGAAAGTACTACCTAGTTCTCTGTCTATCCATAGATCTATCGCTGGGATTAGGGTTGTTAGTAAATCCTCCTCGTATTGAGTTAGATCTCTCTGAAGTTGTTGTCCTACTAGCTCGGTGTTTGTGTACATAGTCTTCCCTTATAATACCGCATTCAATGCATTGATGCTTGTTTTTAATCTTATCTTTAGCGTAGGCGTGGCTTTTATACTGAGCATAATATGAACACCTTATGAATGTTGGTTTCAATATTGCTGAGTTATGTATTGTAGCCCCGTCTAACATAGCTGTAATTGTATCATAAGAAAAACCCTCATTGCTGAGGGCTTAATCTTAATCGCTACCGTTGGCAAAAGTGTTAACTTATGCTACCAGTTCCTACGATTACGAACTTAGAAGCGTTACCTTTCGGTAGCATTCCCTTAGCTCGGAATACTGCACGCATAGCTTTAGCATCCTGAGTGATAAGGTTGAAGTCATCACCATCAGTATCTTTAACGACACCTTGGTTAAATACTTCCATTACTAGTCCGTTCTTGACCTTTAGTCTGTAGTCGTTCAAGTTACCATAAACAGCGAAGGCATCATTAGCTCCAACTTCATTGCTCTTAGGTAGAACTCTAGTAAATGATACTGGAGTACCCCATGGAGTTGTTGGGTTTAGTGTGTCTGGGCTAAATAGGTAGTGGTCGTTTGTAGTACCTTTCAACTGAACAAGTCTGAAGAAAGTCTCACGACGCATGAACCATCGGTAGCTAGAAGTATCAAGACCATCTTCTAGTCTAGCTTCTGCACTTAATAGGTCATCCCAAGTGATAGTAGTACCAGCACCAGAAACAGCCTCACCTAGAACACCAGCAGTGTTAGTGATACCGCTAGTAGCGTCAGTAAATACGATCTCATCGAGAACACGAGCGTAGTCTCTAGTAACTTCCTGAGTTACGATGTTCCAGTAGTCAATAGCTGCATCTTCAGTCATCTCATCAGTTGCAGGTATGATAGCTGCGAACTTATCTAGTTCAACTAGGTTTTGAGAGAATTGAGGGATGCTTGATTGCTTAACACCAGCTTCAGCAGTCTTGTAGAAAGTAACACCACTATCAAGAGAGATAGCACGAACAGAGTTACCATTAACCCTAGAGATGTTAGCAAATTGTAGTGCTACACCATACTTAGGTAGGTTCTCGTAAACAGTCTTATCAAAGTCTGCATCAGGTACAAGGTATCCACCATCAGCATCAACTTGTTCTTGACCATAGTCACCAGCTCCCTTAAGAGCCATGTTTAGTCTGTTGTATGCACGAACAGTAGCCATGTCACCATTAACCAAAGCACGAGCAGCTTTTGCAAGTCTAACTTCCTTTGATTCTTTAGTAGCACTCTCGCTAAAGTATCCAGCTTCAATTCCTTTGACAACTAGGTCTTCAGATTCTCCACCTTTAGTAGCAACAGCTTTCTTAGCAACTTCTTCTGTCTTAGCGACATAATCAGCTATAGCCTTCTCAACAGCAGTTTCAGTAGCCTTAGCAACTGCACCATCAAGGTCAATTCCTTTTACTACTTCTTCGCTAATTTGAGCAAGCTCTTTTTCTGAGATCTCTAAAACCTCAGTTTTTTCTATAGTATCACTCATATGAGTTCATTCCTTACGTTTAAGTTTTATAGTACGGAGTCCCTTTTCGGATTCTCGGTTAATAGCTTTTAATAGCTCAACCTTTCGTACTGTTTTTATGTGCTTTAGCTCTGGGGCTTCAGCGATTAGTTCACCTGCGGAAGATTCATCTTTGGAGATGTCCTCGAGGGTGGCTGTTAGGTTCTTAAGAACGCTAATAGTCGTCTGCATCTCATTATTGGGCATAGACTTAACTTTGTCAAGCACTACAGACTTTAGGGCTTCTTGGCATTCAGCATTAAACTGCTCAAAGCTCTTACCAGTAGCCTCTTCAAAAGATCTTCCTGTAATGATAGCCTCAGGGTTAGCTGGTACTGGTACAACTGAGAACTCTACCATGTCCATCTTAAGAATAGTTTTCATGTCTTGCGACCATTCACGAACAACACCACCGATAGATACAGCGTTTAAGTAGCCACCTTTGATTAGGTCATATACAGTCTTGGCAAAAGGATATTCTTCTACGGCTAATTGAAACTTAGCGGTGATACTGTTATCAGACTTAGTTAAGCTAACAGCTTTACCAATAGGTAGTGAGGCGTAGTCGTGTCCGTATAGTACTACAGGGTTAGCCATGTAGCTGTCTGTATTAACACCTGAACTATCAATAGATTCATTGTGCCTATCAACTGCGGTTGTAGTAACCACTGTTTCAAGTAAACCATCTCCAAGATCCTTAGTTAGTGAGTTATCTAGCCCAAGGCTAAGTTGAACTTTCTCCCCAACCTTACGCTCTATTATTTCTTCTTTAACTTTAGTCATAAATTTCTATAAATACTTATACTCTTGATTGTACACTAAACTATTCTCCAGTGTCTCCCCTGAACATTTCTAATAAACTCTCAAGCATTCTACGCTCAACTATATTAATATCTTGCTCTAAGCGAGCCTCTAATCTCTCAATTGTCGCCTGTTTCTGTTCTTGTGTCATCTTATCTCTCCTATAAAGTCCTTAAGAGCATCTTTTATCTCGGCTATTGAGTTCACTGATGGGTCTTGTAGCTTATTAGATAGATTATTTAGGGCAGATTGTGGTATCTGTTTTGTTTCTTCTGAAGCCTCTATACCATCATCATATTGCTCGATGATATTATTGTTCTCTTTTTCTGGGTCATACCCTCCCTCTCCATATACTGTGACTATCATAATATATACCTATACATATCTTACTGCTATTCTCGGTGCTGTTCCAGCCCATATCATATTTGCACCTGACGGAACAGTTGGGAGCGAACCAGTTGAAACAGTACCAATTGTTACCCTTGCTACCCTATACCTACCAAGGCTGGACATGTCCTGTGGTAGACCATTTATCCCTAAACCTGAACTTGAACTGTAGACCACACAGTGTGTTGTTGGTTGTGCTGTATATGCATCGACTAATACTGCTCCCCAGTATAAACCTGGATCTGTAATTGCTTGAGATATTGTTATTGCCTGAACTCCTGCTGTGGCATTCATGTCTACAGTACCAGCATCTAAGAATGGGGTTTGAGTATCTGGTAGACCAGTTGTGGGATTAGCTTTATACAAGCCTAGCCTATAAGTTGAGACTGCCGCAACAGAAGTAGACACAGCAATCCTATCTAGTGTACCAGCACCAAGCCATATAGGATGTAAAACGAGTTTACCAGAGGCAGTTAGACCAGGTGAAGTAGAACTGCTTAATCCTCCCATAGAATACCAATCCCCTGAAGTAGGCTGGATTATCGTAGTTCTCGCTTTGATAGCTTTTTGAGAGGCAAGGCGTGTATCAGATTCGGCTGCCATTAAAGCACTTGTATCTATTACATTAGTAGCAAAGTCAGCAGTCTCTAAGTTAGTTATTGAGTTACCTGTTCCATTGGCATCTATGGTCTTATTGGTAAACGTGTTTGTTGATGAACTTGTTACATCTCCCTTAGCGTTTAATTGGGTCTGTATCGAGCTTGCAACTCCTTTAACATAACTTAATTCGGTCAACGATGGGTAGGTTGCTAAAGCGAGTGAGCCTAGTGTTTTACCACTCCCAGTAAAGGCTGCGATTGTGTCTTGAGTTGCAAGACTGAAGTTATGATTACCATACCAAGCTACGTTTGCTGTGTTGCCAGCACCTAACAAACCGACATCTGTACCATTGTTAGATTCTAGGACTATACCAGCCGAGCTGTTAGCCCGAACAGTATCAGACTCCAATGCGTATATGCCCAAGTCAAGATCAGCAGTTGCTCCTGTGTATGGTACTTTCGCTGTTATCTGTGTTTGTATATTGCTGGTTACGCCCTTCACTCTGGCTAGTTCAGTAAGGCTAGGATAAGTCCCAGTAGAAGCTGATATAAGCTGTTTAGATGAGTTGAATATAGCGATAGTATCAGCAGTTGCATAATTCATCTCCATGCCATATCTAACTAGGATATATTGGTCTGTATATCTCATGATGAACCCGCTTGCACCACCAGAAGCTCTATGTAGCTCAAAGTTATTAATACCAGTAGAATAAAGACCGAAATACCACTCTGGTACTGCACCTGTCTCAAATCTGACAAGACCAGGTGTAGCATCGCTTGCCCTATTTATAACAAGATCTGGCTGTGCTTTGCTTATGGTCAAGTTGCCAGTCATCGTATCACCGCTCTTAAGCACTCTAAGATTATCCGCTGTTGCTTGTGCTGTGCTCACAGGTTTATTAGCATCGCTCGTATTATCTACGTTGCCCAGACCAACAGCAGTCTTATCTAGTGTCTGAAAAGTTTTATCACCTCTATAGTATTGAGTAGAAGTCCCTGCGGTTATTGCGTTTTCCTTTGCATCTAGGGCTGATTGTAAATCTGTCTGAGAAGCAAGAGTCCCACCTATATCACCCCAATCTACACCCGTTACAACAGCATCTATAGCATCTGCTACTGCTTTAGCTGTAGGGATTTGTGAGTCTGTAGCACTAAGTAGCTCAGTGACAACTTCGTTAAACTTTTGTGAGTTATTTATTGTTATGCCAGTCTCGTCTATTGATAAGAAAGGATATGGATCAGTAAGCTGACCATTAGGATAATAGAGTATTTGTGTCTCATTGGTATCTGCATTGTATCCTACTAAGAATATTGTTTCGGGTGGAACTGTATCAAGATTGTTATAGTCGACTTTAACGTATCCAAGCCCACCGCTTCTGTCTATTGATTGAACTACTGCAAATGTTTCGAACCCTCCAAGTGAAGTTGCATCAAAACCTCCAATTAGTAAGCTATCGTCATGTTGGAAGCTAACAGGTTTTACTGCTTCCCCTGATAATACGCCGCCAAAGAAAGATAAGAATTTTGACCTCAAAACATCATCTGATAAGTTCCCGTCTGCATCTGTAAATAACGCTCTATTAGGGTTAGCATCGATAACCTCGTCACCGATCTGCATTCCACCACCACCTCCGCCAGTTGCACTAACTATAGGGTTAGCAGGATCAGTGGAGTTAACAGTTATGTTAGAACCAGCTACTATAGATTGGACTACACCATCAGCACCAGCTGGGCCACTAGTGGTTATCTCTAATTGGACAGGTGTATCCTCCACTATCTCTATTGAGATTGGAGTGTCCTCGGTGATCTCGATGTTTATATTGGAGTCTGCCATTGTTTAAAGTGTTATAGATTCGGTTATCTCGATCTTAAAGGTTGTTGAGTTCTGTATGTTGTTAGACCCGTCTACAGCCTTTACATCACAGTAATAGACCATAGCTGGCATATCAGTGTCAGTTGAGTTCAAAGCGACCCTTGCAAGCCCTCCTGAAGCGTTAGTGATGCTTGCTGTCTTTACAAACTCTGCCTGAGCATTAGTCATCCCTTGTTTTCTTTTACAAGCTAGGGTTATAGTCCATCCTGTTATATCCTTAGCTGTTCCATCTTCAGTGATAGCTATGTTTAGATTTCTTGCGTTAGCTTTCTTTATCTTAACTGCCATATTAGTCTACCTCCTCTGTAAATGGTATTACAGTGCATTCACACTGGGGGTGGAGCGGAGGATTTCCGATATCCTCATAGCTCACTGGGTACTCTTTCTGCACCTCCTCACCCTCTGCATTGGTTTCTGTATAAGAAATGCTTTGTCCTACATTAGCAAAGTTAGTATCAAGGCTTACTACCTTACCATCTACTGATTCACATATAGGGCAGGCTCCAGGGTTTGCATACCATTGCTTACCAGTTACATATCCTGTTTGCTTGTATGCATTTACTGTAGCCCTATTGGATGCCTTGAGTGTTTCAGTTCTAGCAATACGTTCAGCTCTATATCCTCTAGTCTCTTTATAGACTGATTCAACACGCTTTTTGAGTTCTGCTAGGCTATCTCCTGCCTGTACTCCTGCGTTGATTGTCTCATTGAGTGCAGTGATAGTCTCGTCATTAAAGTTTCTAGCCATTCTACTGACAGAACTTGCTGTTTCAGCCTTTAGTGCGTCTGTTACATTAAACTCTGCTCCTGAGTCATCTGCAAAGGCTAGAGCGACCTTTCCTTGCAGGGCGAATAGAGCAAGCATTACAGGTGTAATTACTTCTATGAACTTACGATCAGCTTCAGCATCGTCAAAGTGTTTGACCTCGTTGGCTTTAGCACTCATAGCTTCTAGGTTATTCAATACCTCGGCTTGCTGTTCTTTTAAGATAGGTGCAATAGCTCGCTTGAACTTACGCTCATAAGATAGTTGGTTCTTCATAAGGGATAGTCGGAAGTTCTCTTTAGTCTCAGTAGATAGTTCTGTTTTGACTTGGCTCTTAGTGATAGTTACTAGCTTCTTTAACTTAATAGATTTCTCAGGTACTGGTGGTTTAGTCTCCCCGAGTGGTAGTAGGGTAGATGGTACATAGATTGTATCGCCATCAGGAATAGGGTCAAGGTGCTGGTCTGCACGAACCTCATTGATAGTCTTGACAGTATTTAAGAACTCCATTGTTTGCTTTTGCTCAAACTCTTTGTTCTCAGGTATTGTTGATTCGTGTTCAATCTTGATGCCTTGGTCTGGGTAGAATCTATCAGCCATTATCTGAAGTGCAGAGTCTAGCATAGCAAGCTTAGGTTCGATGTTGTACTTAGCGAATACATACTCTAGTGCATCAACAGATCCTTGGTTAAGTCCAGAACCTTCAGCCTTGCCTAGTAGTGGAAGTGGTACTCTGAAAGCCTGCAGGATGTCATCCTTAGTCATAGTCTTGAGTGCAGCCATATCTATCTCATCTAAGCCAAGTCCTACCTTAGTAAAGGTTGCATCGGTAGCCCTAAGCAGTGCAGTCTTACCAGCATTATCAACACCTTCGTACTTCTGTCTCCATTGTCTAGTGAAACGCTTGAATGCTTCGGAGGTAATGTTCCCCTGTAAGGATAGAACACCAGATATACCAGCATTGTTCTTAAAGAAGTTCTTAGTGAACTGCCCTGAGAAATCATCAGTAGCAATCTCATTGATGTGTGTTTTAACAACACTAAGTCCCCTATAGGCATCATGTGGGTTGAATGTCTTTAGGTGAATGATCTCCTCGACTTCAAATGGGATGTCTGGCTTGCCATTCTTTATAGTGAAGTAGCCTGTGACCTCACCAGTTGCCTTGTTTATCGCAACACCCATCTTGTTAGGGTTTAGTAAGATAATCTCTTTAGGCTTCTTAGTTACAGTCCCCCTAGGTAAATACCAAAAAGCCTCACCACATAGCAAGATGAAAGCTTCTGTTCCGTAGAGTAGCTCTGAGCCACGAATACCAGCAGGTGTGTTCTTCTGTGGGTTGTTAATCAACTGCACAATCTCGTGCGTCTCTTCTTCTTCTGGGTTATCCCCTATATAAATCTCAGGTTCGTATTGTGAAACAACCTCTGAGATGAGGTTCACACAATCATATACTGTTCCTGTGAATGCGTTGATACCGCTTTGCTCAACATATCCATATTGCTGAGAGAGTACGATGCTCGATGTTTCATTCTCCTGTCCAATACCATAAAGCCTCTTGGCTATTGTGTTGGTATATACACCGAGTTTTTGTCTAAAGGTTGCCATCTATAATTCCTAGTTAATATTATATCAGTCAAAATCGAAGTCATCTTCTGTTACGATTCTGCTGGTGTCTATGAAAGTTAGTGCGAAAGCATCTGCTGTGTCTGGTGATTCTACTTTTATCCCTTCTTCAGACTTTCTTTTAATCATAGCTTCTTTTGGTTCAATTTGCACCCTTAATGCTGTGTTTTGTTTATATGCAATCCAGCCTACTTCCATAAAGCTGTCATCTCTCTTTATTCTACCACCCTCATTTATAATCCATGTTCTCATCCTCCAGAACAGTTGGGCCTTAATGTTAGCAAAGCCATTATCAATAGGTATACCAGATTCTTTACGCTCACCGAATAGTACCTTTTGTATAAGATAACCTCTACGCTCTAAGATATAGGCAAGCCCATGACCTACACCACCAGCATCAATACCGATGTGATAATCCTTAATGCCATACTTCTTTATGATCTGCTCTGCTATGTCTGCTTGGTACTCAGGGTCTTCATTCTCCGTCTCCGCTTCTCTAATCGCATAACCAGCTATAGGGAATCTAACAACAAACACTGTTTTGTTTGAACCAGTACCAGCAACATCTATACCGAGTATTGCGTCTTCATCGGTTTCAATTTCATCTACTAATGCTTTCTCTAGTGCGTTTTGGCTAACTAGATGTCTATACCCATTAGGCAATAGCTCACTAGATTCAGGGAACTTACACTCATACATCCATTCAAAGCCTGCTTCTTCTTTCATCTCATTTAAGAAATCTTCTGTATACCTACCTTCTTTCAATGCCATCCAGCAATCAACAAAGATCTTCTGATAGCGTTTGCCATGCCATGTTCTATGGAAGTGGTTACGGAATGAAGGGTTACCGATCTCTAATAAGAAATTATCCTTATGTCCTCCAAGCATTCTCTTAACAGTTGCGTACAGTTCATCGTTTATCTGAGCAGATTCATCTAGGATAATGTTAGCTCCACCATACCCCATCAATGCTTTCTTCGTGTTTTTTGTGTTAGATGCGTCAGCAGAGAATACTCTAACCTCTCCGCCATTTCTAAAACTAATACGATCCCTGCTTCTATGTTGTTTCAATTTCTCTTTAGTATCATGGAACTCTAGCTGTTCACTAAATACTATGTCATCAAATACATGGTCTATTATGTAGTCCATTATGATTCTTGCCTTATCTGAGCTAGGTGCAACAATACCCCACTTCTCAGGTTTAGTAGTAACTCTTAATATAATACCCATAGCTACAGCAAATGACTTACCATACTGAGTAGGTAGAATTAGTTGTGTTCTAGGGTAACGTCTCTTAGCAATGGTATCTATTATCCTAATCTGTGTAGGGGTAAATGTGTAGGGTTTACCATACTCATCAGTAAAGACATTAAGAAGCTTGTGCCACTTATTGAGTGTCTTCTTGCTCAGAGGTTTCAGAGTCTTCGGGATCGTCTGTGTCATCTAAGAATGCTCCTATCTTTTCCCTAGTCTTGTCTAGGTTCACATCATGTTCCACTTCTCTCTTATCTTTCCAACCAAAGTTATTCTTAAGATTGAATATTGCCCCTGATTGGTTACTAGTTTCCATCAGCCTAGTCTCTATGTCTTCTTGTACTCGATCTCTTGCCTCTTTTATAGTGTCAGAAAATAGTTCTCTATTACTATAATTAACCAATGTATCTCTTGAGATGTCCAGTCTTCTAGCAAGTCCACTCATCGTATATGGTGCTGGGTGTGTTATCGCTATGACATCTCCCTCTTTAGTATGTATCTCTTTTATCCTGCTATCACAGAAATCAAAGTACTCATCTATAACAGATTTAAGCTCCTCCACAGTCTTAAAGGTTAGTGGTCTACCGCCGTTTGGATCTATTGGTGCTGCCATATTAGATAACCCTCTCCATAACTGCTCCACCGCCTAACTGTCGCTTCTTCTTATACTCACCTTTTTCAAACTTAATTCTATACTTCTCTACCTTCTTACAAAAGGCTATGATGTATCTTTGCTCGGCTAGTTTATCTATAGGTATCTCAAGATCATCAGGTATTGTTACTAGTAAATCTATCCTATTTCTTTTGGCATATTGTTCAGCTGTTTGACCGCTGATGACTGCTGTTCTGCTCATGCCTAAATACCAGTGGTAGTTAGCTTCTTCTATAGCTCTAACGTATTTCTTGTGTCCTCTAAGAGTAGTAAATAGCTTAAACTCATATCCAACACGCCCTGCTAAACGTAGCGATTGGTTAGCTATGCTTTTGTAGTTCTTTTCCGAATTAATTACTAAGAGTATTTTCATAATCAGTTCTTTGCCAACTGCCGTCTTCACTTAGATTGTACACTATCTTCGTGACGTTCTCATCTGCCCTGATAAGTACATTATGATCGTTGTGGTCGAATACTGTCTCCCAGTCTACAAAGCATCTATAACCTTTCTGCCTAAGAGCAACACCATAAGCTACATCTGGTCCATATACTTCACCACTCCATTTATGATCGTGTTCTAGGAATAGCTCTCTTTTAGTGGCAAAACCAAAATAACCACCTCCATCTATTTCTTCATAACCCTCACTAGGCAATAGAGTTTCAATCCTGCGTGGTTCTTTAACGCTGTCTAGCTTCCATACACCTACCATCTTTACGCCCCATCTACCGCACTGTACGCCCTCCACAAAGCCTACTTCTTCATCAAGCTCAACCATCTTGTACAACCTGCTAAAATCAGTTCCTTCAAATACAGTATCATCCTCTAAACCAATAATAATCTCTCCATCTGTTTTCTCAATTAATTCTTTAAACTGGTTCATTACTGTGGCTATTCTCTCACGCCTAACAGCAATTCTAACTTCATTAGGTTGGTTATCTCGGTTCATTATATAGTGGAATGATCTGTACCCCTGTAGCTGTTTGAGTGATCTAAGTATTCTTGGTTCATCACAATCAATGATAAAGCATAGATTAGTACGTTCTTTATCTAGGTTAGTACTCTCTAGGTTCTCTACCCATCTATCAACAGCCCAAGATCGGGTGAACGGACATATTACTGTGATAAGAGGTTGCATAATTCTTTTTGATAAAGTGGTTTCATAAAAGTCCAAGAGTGTAATCTGGCCCAATGGTCTGCTATGTTGGTGTTTAATATAACATCTGTTTCATCCATAAGATACATCTCATCTATTTTCTTAGCAAGATCTCTAGGGTCAACTGCATAAGTATCAATCATTATTCTGGTCTTAATCTGTCCTTCATGCTTTGCTGGTACTAGCCACATCTTAGGCAGTGTTTGATTAGGTGATATGTCGGGCATTATCACTGGCATCCCAGACGCTAGAGCTTCATTCATCGGCAAACAGTTGCCCCCATAACGTCTAGGTAATACTAAAACATCACCGAGCTTATACACGTCTTCGTACCTTTCAGTATCCTCACATATAAATTCAATCTTATCGGGGTTGCCTTTTTGCTTTACCAGCTCCTTATACTCCTGAACTGATCGAGTAGCTTGGTGTCCTAACCCCTGTTCACCCTGGAATTTAATAACGATCTTGGCATCTGTTTCTAAATATCTGCTAGCCTCAATAACAATCTCAGTTCCGTTACGATCATAAGCGGCGGATTTACCAGCTTGGTGTAGGAATATTCTAAATGATTCTCTCTGGATAAATGGGATTCTGTCTCTATTAACGGGGCATCCGAGCTGAACGTGCTTTACGCCACGCCTCTGGCACATCTCATCCATTCTCCTATAGTTCCAAGTGGATGGAGCAATCAGCATATCAGCTATAGGCTCATGTTCATGCCCAGGCTCACACCAAGTACAGAACTCATAGTTATATTGATTGACTGTTTTAACGCCCATCTGACGAGCGATATCGTATAGGTTGGGGTTATATGGGGATTCAGCAGTAAAAACCACGTCTAGCCCATCTAAAAAGCTTCTAAGGTCATCATCTGTAGGCATACCATGTATAAAGATTCCATCGGGATAGCGTTCAGGATAAGATACATTGCCGTTAAACATCCCAATATCTATAACCATAGTCTTGGTGGGTTGCATATGTAGGTAAAATTCCGCCGTTTGATTGCCTAATCCCGTAGAATCTGCTCTAGCTATCAATCCTAATCGCATAGACTCGCCTCCAATATTTTTAACCCCACTTCTGGGTAGACACAGTTTCTTAATATCTGCCTCTTGTTCTTTAGCTTGATGCCCGTCATGTCTAACCCATGTAGATCAGTCAGCTCTGGTATTTGTGCTTCCCTAATGATAGCTTTTCTCTGGGAGTCCTTGGATGCATTGCGATTCATTGTACCTATCTGAACATAATCTATCTTCACCTCTGGTATATCAAAGTTAGCCCAGAAGTAATGTCTACCCATTGTCTGAGGCTCAATAATCGGCTTGTAGTAACTTTTTACGTTCTCCACTACATACTTGCCCTTAAAGAAATGCTTTAGGAATATTATCTCTTGCCACAGTTTCATATCAGGGTAACGATAGATGCCTTGTCCTTTCAAGAAGTGGTTAGTGACTGAGTGGCTCTGGCAGGGTGGACTAGACCATACAAAGTCAAACTCAGTATGATGGTCGATCAAATATTGATGTGCATCACCCACTATAACTGTGTCATTTGGAAAGAACTGTTTGTATACAGCCGCAATACCTGGGTCAAACTCTACAGCTGTTACTTCATGCTCATCGCCCCAAAGCTTTCTATTACCGCCTATCCCTGCATATAAATTCAATATTTTCATAATACCATCTCAAACTTCTCGTCTGAGCCTCTCCCATCTAGATGTAGACTTCTTTTAATACCTAACTTATCTGTATCTGGATGGTATACCCAAACACGCCATAAGTTCCAGCCCATCTCACCTTCTTGAACATAGGCATTGTGTACTACTCCATGCATAACATCCTCAATCATTGTTCTAGCACCCTCTCTAAAGTACTTGTCTATAAAGTCTCTGTAGAACGCTGTAGAGGCTAGATGTGGTCTTTGCGACCATTGTGCTGTCTTAATTGCTTGAACGCCGCAGACGGGCTGTACGCCCCCAAAAACCATATGTTGATAGTCTGGTAGTATAAGCTCCTCATGGCATAGTCTCATTACGTTAGCCCTCCCATTCTCAATACATTTCTTTAAACCATCCCATTGTATCTCTCGATCTATTGTTAATGGGGTATCATGTTCAACAAATAATAATTGCGGTGTCTTAACTATCTTTAGGGCTTCTTTGGTCATTCCTGCTTGGTGTGTATGTTCATCAAAGAGCATAGGGTAAATGTTCTCGAACTTTCTGTTACAAACCCATAATAACCTGCGGACATATTCGTTATAGTTCTCTAACCTGTCCTGCTGTTCTTCTCGGACTCCGTCTATCATTAATAAGATTCTAGCGTTCGGTAGATGGTATCTAACAGATTCAATAGTCTCCTCAATAATAGCAGTACTAGGGTTAGATGGTGTAGGGCTTGTTGGCATTAGGATGGTTACATCATTATCGGAACTGTAACCAAGTAGTTCGTCTTTAAGATCGATTTTATACCGCATCCACCACGCTAGACATTTGTTATTGATTAAAGGGTACTGATCTCTTATCTCTCTTAGGTTGCCTTGCAAAGTATCATAGTCATCAAAGATTGGGAATGGCGCATCTGGGTATAGCTGTTGCCAGTAGTTAATCACATTAGATGGGGATATAGAATCAGCAATCGGCACAGCTCCACATTCTAGTGCTTCAAACAAACGGAATGAGTCGGGTGTTGCTGGTCCAGCAGGGCATGGTACTGCCTTAGCTCTCATCATCTCCTTATAGTAATCTTCTGGTTTTAGTCCTTGGGTGAACCCTGGAGTAGCGTTAAACATCCCCTCCAACTGGTTGTCGTGCTTAAACTCCTCTATGGTCTCCATTGCTTCTTTAAGTTTTTGTCTTCTATCATGAGTAATTTGTCCGCTAAAGAAGAAGTCTAGGTCTTTAGTCGATGAATCTATAGGTAGCCTCATATGTGGCGGATAGCCCTCGCCTAAGAATCTAGTAATATTCTTGTATTTACGATCAAAGCGTGGAGTCATCAAGTACAGTCGGTAGTTAGGGTGATTTATTTTATCAAACGGGAACAAAGATTCTTCATCGCTTGTAATAATAAGAGTCACGTTCTCTACATTCCTTAATTGCTCATTTACTTCACTAACTAGATCAACATAGTATCGTCCTGCAATGACTACAATGGCTTCTTTGCATTTAGGGATCTCTGATACTTCTTGGTTATCTTCATCTGCAAAGAAATCCTCTAGCAAGCCTTGATCCCAAAAGCCTCTAGCCTGTACATCAGTTAGCTTTAACCAAAAGACTTTCATCTAAGTTCAGTTCCTTTCGGCCAGTAGACCATATGGACTTCGTGCTGGTAATCAATCAACCTCTCCTCGTAGCCAAAGTCCTTCACCCAGTTTCGGCAATCACCTAGATAAGTACCCCATTGATCAAAAGCAAACTCTGGATGCCAGCTTGCATAGATAATAGGCTTGTATTTTCTTAATGTTTCTTCAGCACCCTTAAGCACCTCCCAATCTGAACCCTCACAATCAAAGGTGATTACAGTAGGTGGGGCTATTCCCTTAAGCCTTACCACATCGTCTATCTTTATCTGGGGTAGACCATCAGCTTCATTTACAAGCTCGCTAAAGCCATGAGCAGGTTCAATCTCTCCATCAGCACACTCAGGCCAGCCATCTCCTGTATTACCAAACTCTAGGTTTAGGGCTGTGTCTGGCTTTGTAGGCTCTAGCTGTGTCTTATTACTAGCAAAGCCTAGGAAGTTAAACAGTGGCTTTTTTAGGTTGTTAGCCTCATAGGTCTGTCTAATTGACGGCCAAGATTTATAGTTAGGTTCAAACAATACAGTATCAGCACCCCACTTAGCACATAGGGCGGACATCTCCCCAAGTTCTGCACCGACATAATAGACTACATCACCTTTGCCTATGTTCTTAGACATTGAGAGTAGTCGTGGACCTTCCCAGCCATCAAGCTCTTTCCACTCAGGACGTTCAGCTCTATGCTTTGGCAAGATGATCTCCCAGCGTTGGTTGAGTTTTGCTTTTACTAGTTTAATCACAAGCCTAGCTCCTTTAATATGGTTTGCCATCTGTTCTTATAAGTATGGTTATCCTTAACGTGTTCATGCCCTGCCTTACGGATAGCCTCACGCTCATCATCATGCTCTAGGTAATAGTCTATTTTAGATTTAAGATCGTCAAAATCGCCAAACTTGAAGAACACTAAGTGCTTGCCATCCTCAAAGTCCTCCTGCATACCCTCAATAAATGGGTGGATCATAAAGCCTCCTCGACCTAGAGTCTCGTATACTCTATCAGACCAGTAATAAGGATAGTTAAAGTTAAGGCATAGAGAATCACCCACAGAAACCTTGCTATTCGCATACATCTGGTTCAGTTTGTGTCCTCTAATCGTACCCGTTTGACCATCCCCACCAACGTGGACAAAGTTACCACCATAAGTTCTAGCCAGCCAATCGATAAGCTGTGGCCTCCACTGCCATTCTGGGTGATACCCTTTAGAACCTACAAACGCTACATCAGTGTAGTATTCACCATCTGGCATATACTTAGCCATATAGCACTCTTGGTCAAACACTCCAGCGTGTAAATAATGCCCCTTGACCTCAGTGTTCTCGTTGAACCAATCAGCCATTAGTTTATCTACTGTAAAGAAATGTCCTATATGTTTATAGAACTCATCCTGCTCAAGATCCTTCTGGCGTTCTATGCCAAACCATAGATCTAGGTGATAGGTCATTGTAGGTACACCGAGATTCTTCAGTTCTTTTAATACACTTGCTAGAGTCATCCCTGGCGTTACTACGTTATGCGTATGTATAAAGACCATTAGATCGGAATCTTTTGCTGTCGCTAATATCTCTTCACCAGTTGCCCTACCCTCTTGCAGTGGTATTACCTCATGACCTAACGACTCTAGAGACTTCTTGTGATGGTTCTCACTAGAGTAGTCTACAGAAAAGTTACCTACAAAAGTTATTTTCATATTGTTCAATTAATAACTAGATAATATCATATAACAAAAAACCACCCTGATCTTGTAGCTTGTTCGACTTATTGGCTTACCTGATCTGGCTCGCTCGGCGTATATCACTACGGGTGGTTCTTGTTCTTTCGTTAAGTTTCCTTAACTACCTCTTATACTACACTACTGGATGTGGTTTTGTCAAGCGGTTCTTGCTATTTCTCCTATTGTTTCCTTGCTCTACAGTGGTAGCCCACCTACAGTTGGTTGGCTCATAATGCCCGTCGACATCAATTCTATCTAAAGAGTGGGCTGGGCTTGGGCGCTGTCCCATATCTTCTATAAAGTTCCATATCCCGTTCTTCTCATCCGCCCATCTCTCACATACTCTAATCCCACGACCCCCATAGTACTTGTAGCCATAGACTTGTGGTTGGTTACACCTTCTCATCATGCCTAAGTACAGTTGATATAAAGGCTCTCTACTTCTAGCACGCTCTTGCCTATTCCAGTCTGGTGGCAAACACTTATGTGGATCACCCCATTTTTTCCACCTCCGATAGTGCTTAGCACACATACCTCTAGCTAGGTGACTCCTGCCACAGGAATCGATCTTACATACATATGTTATATTAGACATATAGTCCTCCTTTGGTTTAAACGTCTGGGAGGGCTTTTTTGTCCCTCTTAAGTATGATTATAACACTCAAGTCTTTTATACTATATCTCCTCAAACCGCATCTTAGTCTTGCACTTGATGTCTAGCTTTCGGTGGTCAACGTATCTTAAGCCCAGTAGGCTGTATATATATGCTTTTAACATATTACCACCAAGTACCTCTCTTAATGGTTGATCCATATTTGTTATAGCACTTACCTGTACACTGCCAGAAAGCTCTTGCTTTCTCCCAAGTTCCATAGCGATCCTCCATATACTGGGTAAAGAAAGCGTCTTGGCAAGCGTAATCTGCTAACTCGCATGGCATTTTTGAGCAAGGTAGTGCCTGCCCTAACCCGCAAGCCCCTGATCTCTTATTAATGGCGTGTGGATTGTTGCCAGATTCCTTATGGTATATAAAAGCCTTTGCATCACCTACTGGTTTTGGATGCGCTTTCTTAGGTGTCGGTTGTGGCTGGGCTACAGGCCTCACAGGCTCTTGAACTGCTGGAGGTGGGGTTTGTACCACTTCTACAGGTTTAGGGGCTTCTGTTGGCTCCTGTGGCTTCTCAGGTGCTAATGCAGGGATTACTTCTTCTATTGAACTAGCTTCAACCTTAGTCTCCAATGATCTAAGTTCTACCGCCAGTTCTGGTTTCTTTAGTTCTATTCTTCTATTTGTAAGTGTTGAGATTGTTAAAATTAGTGCTATTGATAAACATAATAACCCTAGCAATCTCCTCAGACTTAGTGGGTCTGGTTCAATATCTATTGTATTTGTCATAAGACGTACCGATTATTTTACCTTACCTTTTTTCTTAGAGTCAATTTTAGATCGCTCAATGTCTAGCCAAAGCTTCTCTATACCCTTGAGCCTAGTGCCAAATTTACTCATCTCTAGGTCTAGTAGATCAAACTGAGCATCATTCAACCTCTTATCTCTGTGTCTCAGTACTTCCGCTAATGCCCATAGACATATACATATCACTGTTGATGTTAGTACTACCCAAAAGAATAGTACACCTGTTACATAATCAAATTGCATTGTTTTATTCTCCTTTAAAGAATGGTTCAACAATCTTACAAGCTCTTATTAAGAAGTCCATGCCTAGAGGTACTGCGATTATCCTTGCAACCATACCTGCTGTTTCTCCTTGGACAAGTGCTAGTGCGATTACTGCCCCTAGTTCTGCTACTGTTACGCTAAGGAAGAATCCTTTTGCAATAACTGGTTTAATATTCTTTTTCTGTCTTTTTGTTTTTTTAGTTTTCTTCATACACACCTTTCGTTAATTTATTTGTGTACTCTCTATTGTATATTAAGCATAGGCACAAAGTCAATAGGCTTGTTGTGCTAAAAAGTTTTCCACAACCTTTCTAACAGTCCTGTAGTTGAGATTGACAACTTCGGCTATAGCTACTGTACCTATGCCATCTTCCCATAGCTTTATGATCTCATCTGTCTTGTCTACCTCGATAACTTTTCTACCTCTCCTTGATCTAGCACCACCAATAGAGCCAGCTCGTCTCGCCCTTTCTCTACCAGCCTCACCTGCTGCGAACCCTTTTGCAACTCCTCTCTTTCTACCACCAATAGCTCCGATACGTTCAAAGTAGTCGTTGCCATGACGTTCTAAATTAGTTCTTTTTGCTTTTATAGCTCCTTGTTTCGTTTGCATATTACTCCTTAATTATTGCTGTTTCCTTTCTGCCAGTACCTTTTATCACTGGCATTTTATCTAGTGGATCTTCTTCAAAGAATGGTATTGGTGTACCTAGTTCATCCTTAACATCCTTGTAAGCTTCGTAACGTCTTTCTTCAGCTTCATCAGAGTACTTTATTAAGCCTTTTTCGTGCATCTTTTGGCGTGTCCTTCTAATAGATTCAGCCGAACGCACTTTAGCTATATTCTCCTCTAATGGCTTACTATCATCCCAGCCATCTATACGCCAAATGAAAGCTATTAGGGCAGTATCTTTATCCAGAAGCTTACGCCTGTTCTCGTTATTATAGATTGCTTGGATTAAATCTTTGGTTGATTTACTTACTAAGGGCATCCAACACCTCCTGAACATCCGCTATAGTCGTCGGTATTGTTACACCGATTGTCTTTAGCTTGAGTTCTGTAAACTCGTCATTGTCCATACCTTTAGCTTTTACAGCATCCAGTAGTTCTTTCTTTTTAGCTGTAAGTTCATCCGCCAAACTTGCTGTAGTCTTTCGTGGGCTTTGATAAGCCTTAACAACCTCTGGCTGTGCTTGATTAGCCATAGCTTGCTGTACTTCGTTAGCTGAAGCAAACTCTGTGCCTGCTAGGCCAAATGATGCTAATGCACGTCCTATAGCACTTGTCTCACAGTTTTCTAGTGCAGATGTCTTATTGATCATACTTGCAGTTCTAACCTCCTCAGCGTGTCCTGTAGCTATTGCACGACCCTCTGTATCAAGTACAGTAGCCTTCATAACTACAATGCTCTCATTAATAGAAACAATCTCAGTCTGCAACCCGAAGTTACCATGAATCTCACTGTTCCTAAATTCCTCTACTCGCTTTGCTACAGTCTTATACTCTTTTCCGTGTATATTAACTGTGCCTGTATCTTTTGTTGCCATAAATCACCTTTCGTTAAATCTTTATGTGTCTTTGATTGTATAGTAACCTTAAGCAATAATCAAGCGTCTTATTCGCTGTGTTTATCCACAGGTTTATTAACTATGATGGGTCTAGAAATAGATCTTTGATATTCTTTTCCTACATCACTCCAGTTTGCGTCTTTCACTATCAACCCACAGTTCTCACAGAATACTATCGTTACATAGGGGCTGACTTTTAGTTGACCATTACCTAATACTGTAACCCCATCTAGGTTTGTTCTGAACTTGTGTTTGCATTGTTCCATATCTTTACCTCACTATATTATTAACTTCTATTTGTGGTAGTCCTTTGATCTTAGGGTTAAATCTATCCCTCTGCTCCATATCTATATCGCTATCGTGTTGCTTCTGTTGCCATGCGTGTAGCCAAGGTTTGTCTCTCAAGAGAGTGTCCACGGGTTCTACCCACTCTAGCTTAGGGTTCTCAGGATCAAGCCCTAAGTCTAGGCACATAGCTATATGGTTTAGGAAGTCTGGGTTAGTTTCTAAATCCGTCATTTTACTTACTCAGCCTCTCTAGCTCACTATCTAGGTAGTTCATCAAACCTCTGAAGCTTGGTGATCCGTCTTTAGTAGCGTTAAGGTTGTCTATATAATCAGTCATAGTTTTGAGCGTGCCAACTACTCTCTTCATCTGATCTAACTCTGATTCTTCTGGCTGGCACTCGTCAAGGTGTTCTACATCAAAATCAGTATCTATATGCTTGTCGCAGTTCTCACAAAATATTACGCTCATCTTAAACCACCTTTACTATTAAATGAACTTTCTTACTTGTCCACCTTAAAGGTATCTTAGTAATACCAGTAACTTCTTTTATCATCTCCCGTTCTTTATACTGGTGCTGTCTTAAGTTCTCTAACCACTGCACTCTGCCAGCTTCCTGCTTCTTCCATGATCGTTCTATAGTTATCTTCATACAATGCCTTTCGTTAATTGCTTTGTACTCTACATTGTATAGTAAGCATAAAGGTATTGCAAGCCTATTCTTCGTCAAAGTTATCCACACCCTCATCTTCAAGCCATACCATATACAGTTCTTTTATGAACCACCAATGATCGTCATAGTCTATAGGATGTTCTTCTATATTATGTTCGTAATCTCTCACAAAAGAGGCTACTATACCAGATACATATTCTTGCAACTCTTCAACATTGTCAAATGTAATTTTATCTGCCATATTACTTAATCTCCTTGTTTTGGGATTCTAACCTTGAGCGTTGCCTTGAGCGAAGTTGATTGTTTGTAATATGGTGGCACTCTCCTATTAAGTCTTCACACAAAGTACCGCACTCCTCATCTTCTCCTATTATCTCCTTTGCATACGACTCAAAGAGTTCTAGGAGTTTAGCCTCAGCCTTGTCTAGCCCTGTCCTGTGGACTTCCGAGTTCATAGGGTAACCCCAACTAGCAGTGTAGTCTTGAAACACCCTCAGTTCTTTTCTAAGCTTCTCTTTTAATTCTTCTGACATA
>ERZ724522.263-NODE-263-length-36235-cov-7.354616_pt1 | contig 36235 bp, 54 predicted proteins | sample MGYA00376055_ERZ724522 | MGnify/ENA primary metagenome ERZ724522 (study PRJEB28724, sample SAMN07190884) | wastewater metagenome | isolation source: effluent of sewage treatment plant in Hong Hong | place: Hong Kong | collected 2016-03-17 ...
TTAAAAATATGTCGGTCATGAAAAAAGAGAGATTATTCATCTCTCTTTTTTTTACTCTTAATATCCCTTTTCAAGGTAATCTCAGTTATATCCTTTTCTGGGTTATAAGTTGCTAGTAACTTACTGCCAGGTTTAGGTTCATTTTCAATTATAAACTCAGTCACATAATCATCAATCCATTTTTGAATTGCCCTTTTAAGTGGTCTAGCACCATATTGTGGATCATAACCAACTTTTACAAGATGATTTTTAAGTTCATCAGTAATTTCTAATTCAAAACCAATCTCTTTAGCTCTATTTAAGGTTTTATTAATTTCAAGTTGAACAATTTTGAATATATCCTCTTTATCTAAATCTTTGAAATAAATAATTTCATCTAATCGATTGATAAATTCTGGCGAAAACTTCTTTTTAAGTTCTTTTTCAAGTGTTGATTTAACACTATTATCTTTAGACTCGATTTTAGCCTTAGTTGAGAAACCAACTCCGCTACCAAAATCCTTAATTACTTTTGTACCAACATTAGAAGTCATTAAAATAACACAATTTTTAAAACTAACTTTCCTTCCGTGAGAATCTGTCATATGACCATCATCTAAAACTTGTAAAAATAAATTAAAGATATCAGTATGTGCTTTTTCTATTTCATCAAATAAAACTACTGAATAAGGTTTTCTTCTAATTTTGTCTAAGAAGTTAGCATCCTCAAAACCTACATAACCAGGGCTACTACCGACAATCCTTGTCATAGCAATCTTTTCCATGAATTCGGACATATCCAAACGAAGAAGTGCATCTTCAGAATCAAATAGATATTTTGCTAGTTGTTTAGCTAATTCGGTTTTACCCACCCCGGAATTCCCTATAAGTATTCCCGAAAATAGCGGCTTATTTGGATCTTTAAGACCAACACGACCTCTCTGAATTGCTTTAACAACTTTTTGAATCGCTTCATCTTGACCAATTACTTTACCTTGCATCATCTCCTGCATCATTGCAAGTTTCTTATTTTCATTTTGAGAAACTTTTTGAAGTGGTATTCCAGTCATCATCGACACAACTTCTGCAACATTATCTTCTGTTACGGTCTGACGATTCTCTTTAGTATCTTCATCCCATTTTCTACGAGCATCTTCAAGTTTTTTTTGAAGTTGTTTTTCAACGTCTCTTAGTTTTGCAGCTTCTTCATATCTTTGACTTTTAACAACCTCTTGTTTCTTATCTTTGATTTCTGAAAGCTTTTTTTCAATATCAGTCACTTCTTTAGGTACCACAATATTAGAAATGTTTACACGAGATCCAGCTTCATCGAGAGCATCGATTGCCTTATCTGGTAAGAATCGATCTGACATATAACGAGAAGTTAAATCTACACATGCTTTTATTGCATCATCTGTATAGTTAACATTATGGTGAGCCTCATACTTATCCTTAATGTTATTAAGAATCTGAAAAGTCTCTTCAACAGAAGCAGGCTCTACCATAACTTTTTGGAATCGTCTCTCAAGTGCACCATCTTTCTCAATGTGTTTACGATATTCATCTATAGTAGTAGCACCAATGATTTGAATTTCACCACGAGCAAGAGCTGGTTTAAACATATTAGATGCGTCTAGTGATCCAGAAGCCCCACCGGCACCAATCATTGTATGAATTTCATCAATAAATAGAATAACATCTGGGTTCTTTTCTAATTCACCCATAAGTGCTTTAATTCTTTCTTCAAATTGCCCACGATATTTTGTACCGGCGACCATAGATGCAAGATCGAGAGTTACAATTCGTTTATTGAAAAGAACCCTTGAACACTTTCTTTGAATAATTTTTATAGCTAAACCCTCAGCGATTGCTGATTTACCAACACCTGGTTCCCCGATTAAAATCGGATTGTTCTTTTTACGTCTAGAAAGAATCTGAGAAACTCTCTCAATTTCTTTTAAACGACCAACAATTGGATCGAGTTTACCTTCTTCTGCAAATTTGGTTAAGTCTCTACTATAAGAGTCCAAAATTGGAGTTTTATATGTTCCAGAATTCTTTTTCTGTTTAAAATTATCATCAATATCATCATCGTCGTCGTGTAGTGCATTCTTGATGTCATAATTCTCTTTGATGTAATTTTCATCCGAGATAGTTTTTTCCATATCTGTCATAAATTTTTGTTTATTTTATATCGTCTTTTTTATTAAAAGTTTCTAATATCTCATTTATTGCATCATCTCGACGTTGAGATGTATCTGCGTGATTTAAAACATCACAATGAAATGTTATAGTCATTTTTTTATTTGGATAGTCGATATCCATTGCTTTTATGAAGCATCCTGTTGAGTCAAATTTACTTGATACTATTTTAAATTTTTGATTTGATTCATACACTTTTATGAAATGATTTTCATAATTTGGATATTGTTTTAAATCAAAAATTGTAATTAGTGTGGCATGAGAACCAAGTGATAATTGAACTGAGCCATCTAAATAATTAAATATATCATTACCAATTTTTATTTGCATATCATATATTATGCCAATTTGAATGGTAGTAAGAAGTTTCTAAATCTTAGATTATCCATACCACCAATAGACTCAACCCATTTTTCCCACTCTAACTTTTCAACATCATCAACAAATGTTGGATTATTTAGGTCAAGTTGTTTTCTGATTTTAAATTCAAAATAAGGATATTTTTCCTTATTGAAAATTCGTTCATCTACTAAGAATACAACACCTGTCAATTGATCACCTAAGTCAGGCTCACTAAAAGAGATATTTAAAACTCCAAGTTTATCAAGAGTTTCTTTATGATTGTTTAGTGATCCAAGATATTTACCATCAACTACTTTATTATTAGTTGTGCCACCATTCAATAGTATTACCGTTTTATAGTTATTTGCCCAATCGTTATAATCTAATAAATATTGTCCACCTATTTTATTAACAAATTGTGAATATTCAATGAGTGCGTGTGAAAATTGAATTCCTTTTTGTATTCCTGATAGTTGGTAGTTTACCATACCATACATTCTTTTTTCCATAAACTTTTATTTACTTAAATGTGTTAATTTTTAAAATTATTTTGAAATTTTTAATGAAAGGTTACGATTGTTAAATTGTTTCATTCCTGTTACTTCAAGTAACATTACCTCTTTTATGAAATTAGGAATTGTAAGTTTAAAAGTCTTTTTAGGAATTTCAATTTCTGCAATTATTAGTTTATATCCATTGTCAAATTCATCTACTTCCCAGTAGAGTTGACCATCAGGATATATGTATCTTACCTTTTTAATAAATCTGGACTCATTTGATGAGCTAAGACATTTTGTTTTAAAATCATTAAATTGATCAATCGTCATATCGTATTCATCTTCGATATTGACTCCTTTAGATACGTTTTTCTTAACGGTGTGAATGAATTTAGAGTCACCATTGGAAGAGTTCCAGGTTCTTGCCCGTTCCCATATGCCGGATGAATTTTTTAAATAATATTGATCGATTTCAACTTTTTGAGTTGCGTCAATTTTTGGAAGTGATTTGAGTAAAAATTTTCTTTCAATTTCTAATTTCATCCTCGATTTTTATTTTTAAGATATGTCTCTACGTTTTCAAATATACGACTTATTACCAATAATCCAAAAGTTAAAACAATTGGTGCTAAAAATGATGATGTACATCCAACTAAAATACCGATAGCACTGGCTACCCAGATGAAAGCAGCTGTTGTTACTCCAACAATTTTATCATCATTTTTCATGATAACACCTGCTCCTAAAAATCCAACTCCTGTGATGATTTGGCCAATTATACGAGTTGGATCTATATGTACATTGTATTTTACCAATTCAAAAGATATGGCAGTTAGTATAGTACAACCAACACAGATAAGTATATTAGTTCTAATTCCAGCAACTTTTTGTTTAATTTCACGGTCATATCCAATAATTAAACCACAGATTGTGGATATAATAATTTTTGGTACTAAAATTGACATTATGGAAATAAACTGAGGATCTAATTGATTCATATTATAAGTATTTATTAAAAATAAAAACCCCACTAAAAATATTTCAGTGGGGTTTTTAGTTCGTGAGTTACAGAGAAGAAGAATTAATTTTATGAACTCACTAACAAACAACACACTCTTTATACTTTTCAAAAATTGAAAAGTTTAGTAGCGAGAGATGGATTCGAACCACCGATCTCCGGGTAAAGGCCCCGGCGAGATACCACTTCCCCACCTCGCGAGAGTGATTAATGAATTATCACCCGCCTTTCGACAATACAAATATAACAAACATTTTTTGATAAAACAAAAATAATATATACAGAAAATTAATTTTTACTATGAAACTTATCAGATCATTCAAATCTTTTAAAATCAATGAAAACGCAGAATCACCAGTTGCATGTAGAGCAGCCGAAATGACAGGTGAGGTTACTCTTTATAGACTCACATCACATCCAGTTGTTGATATGTCAGAACCAGGTGAATTCTATTTCTCAGATATGGAAAAAGTTAATCCTGATTTTTTAGAAAATAAGACATCAAATGAATTATTCTTAATCACGGTTAAATGTGATTCTTCTAATATTGATGTTGAGAAGTCTGAAATGGAATGTGGCAAGTTAGAATGTGATTGCATTGTTGCAGTTAAAGATGATAAGGCATGTGAAGTTGTATCAGTAGAACCATATAAAGGATAATTATGAAATACTTAAAAATATTTGAAGATTTTGATTCACAAGGAAATGAATCAAACTGGAATAAATTCTCAAATTGGCTTTCAGATAAAGATTTTGAATTATATGATGGTGGGGAGGATTTAAAATCTAAATTCTTGGAAATTTCTAATGATAATAACTTAACCGTTGAAGAAAAGTCAAATGAAATTGCCGCTTATTTAGATGAAAAATGGGGTCTCTATGATGGATATATGGACGTAGTTGATTATCTTGAATCGCTATTTATGGATGAGGATGAATATCGTGATGAAGAATATAGAAAACAATTCGAAGGATGGGATAATGGTCGGACAATTTTTAGTCGAGATAATAAAATTGCAGATGAAATAATTTCTAAATTCAATGAAATTAAAAATCTGAGAGTAATTGAAGATAGATCTATTGGTGAAGGTAAAAAATTTCAATTTGAATTAAAGTCATATACATTTGAAATTTACTATGACACCGATCTGTTTGATTTTATTCATCCAAGTGGATATTATGAAATAAAAATGGAAGGTAGAGTATTAGATATTTCTTGGATAAAGTCCAGAAAAATTTATAAACAAATAGAAAAAATGTGGAAAGATCAAGATGATGATGAACAATATTTTCAAGATAAAAAAAGAGACTTTATTCAATAAATAATCTCACCATCAAATCCTAATCTTAAATTGTATCCATCAAATACCAACGTTTCTCTTATATAAGAAGGCTTAAATGTATTCTTATGATACACACGAATGGGTCTTCTAAATTGGTCTTCTGGTGGCATATAAACATAGTTAAAACACTCACAACCACCACCATATCTTTGCCAAGTTTTAGTCAATAAGAAATTATCTCCGATTAATTCTTTAATATGAAAGTAAATAAATTTCTCTTTTGAATAATCATTTACTGGCATTAGTGAAACTAATCCAACATCATTAACACCAACAGAATTAGACCAGTCTAAAAACTTAAATACCTCTTCTTTATTATCAATATATCCTTTAATCAGATTACATCTAAATTGAATTTGATGAATATCTCGAGCATAATTTTCAGCAATATCTTTTATCTCTTCTGATGTAGGAGTTTTTGTTCTGAAAATCTCATCATTCAACTTATCATCGTAGTGGTGTCTCGACAATTGAATATAGTCATATAGTTTAGAAATTGGATCCTCTAAAAATTGTCTCCATCTAAAACCATCAGTATTCATTGAGAGTTCTGCCTTAGGTGCCCATTCTTTAGCCAAATATGTTATTGTTTGAAAGTTATCCCAATATAAAGTTGGTTCACCACCAGATACAGCAACTTTACTAATTTTTATTTTAGAGGTTACTTCGGAAAATACCTCGATGAGTCTCTTTTCATTGAATTTATTAGCATCATCAGCATAAGTGCAGAATTGACATTTGGCATTACAAAACTTTGTTCTTATATAAAGATGTACATAAGGCTCTTGTACTTCTTGTGCTTCTTGACCAAATAGGTGACACACATGAGTTTTTAATGGTACATTTTTACCAAAAAGTTCTATACTTTCTAACATAATTTTAATTAATTAACAATGTGAAGAAGAGTAACCACCTCCGCCACAACCACTACTTGTATAACTTGAGGATGAACTTGAAGAGCTTGAAGACTTTTTCTTTTTAATCTTAGGTTCTATATCATTTTCTGTACAGAATACCATAAACACCGTTCTCTCAACATCACCAGTGTCTATAAGATCTTCAGCAGCATCATTAAATTTTTGTTCAAAGTCAGCTTGATTTGGATATCTCTTTCTATAAAAGTCAGCTAATTTTGCTAAAAGTTCTTCTTGTTGACTATCATGTAATTTACTCATATCGATTGATATTTTTTTATTATATATTAAATATCATCGAATGATATTATCAATTTTCTTTTGTCTCTTAAAAAAGACTTTTCATAATCTTCAAACGTTATTATTCATTTAATAATTTTTTTAATCTCTTTTGTCTTATTTCTTTTGGTGTTAGTTTGTCAGTATCTCTCCATAAAATTGTGCGACCAAGATCAACTATGTGTCTTTTTTGTTTTTTACAACAACATTGGCAAAATCTTGATGGATATTGATATTGACTCTCAAATAGTTCATTTATTTTATTATATAAATGATTTAGATCCGAGAATTTATCGCCTTCATCTTCCCAAGATGAATATTCCCATTTGTGAAATCCAAAGAAGCATTTCATTTTATCTCTATAACTCATTGATCAATCTTAACACTTCATTTTCTCTTTCTTTCCAACTTCCACCAACTTCTACAAAATTACATCCATAGTTTATAAGATATGATTTAATAACTTCATAATGATCCCATCTTTTCTCTAAGAAGTTTCTGGTACCATCTTGAACTCCTTCACAATCAGGTTTCAATAATATGTAAAGATTATATTTAGGTTTCGTCTTAAGAACATTTAAGAAGTATGGTTCAAGTTTTTTATATTCATCAGGACAATACATCTTAGAGAAAATATATGTCGTTATATCCTCTGTGTCACAAATTATATACTTTTTTGAAAATTTAATTAAATAGTTTTCTAATTTTTGACGACCTTCAGAGATTGGTATAAAATCATCAATTTTAATTGAGTTATTGTTATTTTCATATACCATTCTACCATATTCTGGAACAAAATTGGTTTCTAACTTATATGAAATATTTTTAGTTATAGTAGATTTACCAACCGATTCTGGTCCCATTATTGCAATTCTTTTAACAAAAAATGGCCTCATTGAATCAGCAATGTAATTCCAGTATTTAAAAGGATCCTGTCTAATCATTGTACCAGATATAGGCACATTAATCCTATCCTTATCAACTAAAACATGAATAACTCCTAAATATTTGGCAAAATAATCACCATAGTTTTCAGAAGTAAAAACTACATCTAAATCTTCAATTTCAGAATATACAAGAGGAACCCAATAAGAATAAAATTCATCTAGAGTTTCACACTCATAATCATATGCTGGTAATCCTTCATCTGAAACGGAATACACTTTAACATTTTTATTATTCTTATAAGTCTCTTTTATTGCATTAAATCTTATTTCACCTGGAATAGTTTGAGATGTATTATGTGTAATAATAACATGGACCATTTCAGATTGTGAAATAGCAGAATCAATTAGATATTGATGTCCCTTAGTAAAAGGATAAGCTTTCATTATAATAAGGGCGTTTTTATATTTAAAATTCATTTATAACTTCTTTTATATTTTCAAGTGATTTTTTAAAAATTCAACTTGATCAACTGGACATTTAAATTTCTCTTGGACAAATTGAATAAACTCACCAAGTTCATCAGTTGACTCTCTAGCTATATCTTGAAGATATTTTGATTTTTTAAAGACTTTAGACTTTAACATCTTATCGATCTTACCTTTGTAAATCAATTGTTTGATGTAGAATTTTATCTGATCTTCATCAAGTCCTTTTATTTTATTTTTAAATTTCATAATATTGTTTTTTCCAGTTTTTAAATCCATTAATTGATAAACACAAGAACACAAAATACATACCAGCTGATAAATAATGTCCACTATGAATCATATTGTCATATTAAATGTCACGAACAAGTTTCTCCAAGCTCCAACATAATAAGCTGGTAAGTTTCCGCTAACACCACCTGGTAGAAAATATCTTGTATTCATAAAGTTATTAACGTTTACATACACAGAGACATAGTCTGCCTTAAATCCAGTATTAAAATTCATGATATAGTAATCAGGTGTTGTTAATTCCTCATTTTGAGTATTATCTAAATAAGTTTTAGAAACATATCTACCGGATACTCCAACTATAAAATATTTATAACTATACTCAATACCATTGTTCATTATAAAGTTTGGTGTGAATGCGTGAGTTGTCCACTTATTGTTTAAGTAAACTTTATTATATGAATAGTTTAGATTAGTCAATAATTTGAAATTCTTATGAGTATAAACACCATCAAATTCAAATCCTGTTCTGTAACTTCTATCAACTGGTTGTCTTAGAAGTAGACCTATATAATTTACTTCACCATTAGCAACTCTTTCATTTTGAATGAACATTCCATAAAGATTACCGGATAGAATAATCTTACGATAAATCTTTTTTAATCCTACTTCAAGGTTGAAAATACTTTCCGGTCTTGTGTTTAGAGCGAAGCTTTCGACAGCAAGCGTTGAATCTGAATTTAATAAATTTGGATTTAATAAATTTCCAAATGAGACTAGGTGATCATATCCTCTAAACATATCACTACGAGTCACTTCACGATTTGTTTTTGCAAGTGATGTCCAAAATTCTGTTTTATCAGAAAGGTACTTAACACCAACTTTTGGATTGAAGAATCTCCAATTAGTGCCTATTTGTGTATTTGTTGTATCATTTTCACGATAAGTGAAATTAACAAAACGATATTGTAAATCTGTAAAAAAGTTCCACTTGTTACTATTATAGTTTAATTTAGAAAATATTATGAAGTCTTGTTTATTACCATAATTTGTGTACCAAAAAACATCAGGTAGTGAATTATCTGAGAGTCTATGTTGTCTTTGATACCAATTATAATTAAGTCCAGAGTTTACGGTAAATCCTCTAAAGGTATAGACCATATTGGTCATTACACCGGTTTGATAAGAATTAAGTGAGAATTTACCAAGTGTTGTTGCGTCTAAATAGGAGGTATAACTACCTTTAATATTATTACCATAAATAGAGGAATTAAACTTTAGTTTTGAATTATTATAATTGATCCAAGTTAAAGCAATAAAATTTTGATTAAACCTATCTTTCTCTTCTTTACGATTTAGATTAGTTCGATAATCTTTATTAATTGAATCGATTGGTACAGGTAACCAAGCCATTTGATTATAAACTGGTCCTGAAAATCCATAAACTTTGACTGTGTTTTTAGTACCGTAATATCCGAATTGGGTGAAAACATTTTGACCTCTTGATGCACTATTTTTTCTAAATCCATCAGTATTCACCATATTGAAATTCATGGAACCTGCAAATTTAGTATTACCTAAATACCCGGTAGAATATTTTACAGCAAACATAGTACTCTGTATAGTTGATATTTTATCATATCCAAAACTACCAAAACCACCAGTTAATTTACCTTTTGATATTATTGGTGTTTCGGTTTCAAAATTAACAGACCCACCAATTGATGTAGTGCCATACTTAGAAGAACCAACACCACGCTGAACTTGAACCTCTGATATATTATTCATAAATCCGGGCATGTTGCTAAAATAGATACCTTGATCTTCCATCTCATTAAGAGGAATACCATTTAGGGTAAAATTAATTCTTGTTTGATCAATGCCTCGTATCCTCATATACGAGTACCCATAAGAAAAACCATTATCAGATTGTGTAAATACACCAGGTGTATTTGTGTTTAGAATGAAAAAAGGATCTTGACCCTGATAAGTTTTAAGGGTAGAATCTATTTTAAATGTGTTTGAAGTGACTGGTTCAAATAGTGGACTTCGTATACCAACAACTTGAACTTCATTAATTTGTTTTACTTTAAGTGAGTCAAATCGTAGAGTGTCCTGGCCAAAGGCCACAAATGATATTAGTGTTAAAAATGTAATTAGTAAATGTTTCATCTAAGTTTAGAGTTTAAAGATTGTGATCAAATATACAAAAAATTATTGAATAAGTTTTTTTATTAATATCAGCCGATAACATCATATTAGAGCAATAGGGGTTGAATTGGTAAATTGAGCGGTAATGCATCTAATGAAGTGTAGTGGTAAATTGGAAGTACTGAGTTCCAAATCCCCTACTGCTCCAATATGCAAAACGTTATGCCTTATTTAATAAAGTACATACTCTCAAGTCAGTATAACGTATCATATCTCTGGAATAAGAGTTGTACCTGACCATTACATATTGGCTATCAATAAAATGTTCTGCCACGCCAATTTTTTCAAAATTCTTATTGTCTTTGAAATAAACTAAACAAGGCATAACAGCATCTTGGCTCAATGCCTCTGTTTTGTAGTTGTCTTGAACTTTTTCTGTGGTCATAATATCTGTGTTTGTCATATCAATTCAATTTGTCGTTAATTAACCATATCCTCATTTAGAATTGATTTAAGTTTTTTGTCTCTTTTTTGTTCTTTAGTACCACTAAACTTTGGAAAGTTTTTCGGATATTTTATAAACTTTTTTATTATTTCAGTGTGATTTGATCTATTCCATTCAGTTCCCTCACATTTCATTAGAATTCTACCATCTTTAACATAATAAAAAAATTCTTTACCACCATCATTCTCAGTGTGACATTCGATAAATTGTTTTGTTGTTGTTACTAGCACATATTCAAATTCCCACGATATATCATGATCATCCATAAAAATGGGAAGAATAACAAATAGACTACAAAATACAAGTAGTGCCCAGCAGAGTATATAAAATTCGCTGGGTTTTTGATAAGATATCATATTATCAACCTCAGTCGGAAGTTCGTCTTTTGAAAAAGAATTTGTTGACAACTTATTGTTTGAATCATAAGTAACATATACTTGATTACCAGTAAATTCAAACTTCGAAATAAAATATTCAGATACTGTGTAGTCACTATTTTTCGTGATAACAAGAAAACTGAAAAATATTATTCCAATTAGAAATCCCGTTTTAACCTTATTATCTATTATAAGGTTAATAATATACTTAAAAATAAACATTTATATTGATTTTTTTACTAATTTTTCAAGAATAGATTTAAATTCATCACTCAACTCAGTCTCACATTCATCAACCATAACTTCAGTAATCGTAACATCGATATCAGTAATATCAACGTCACAACTTGGTGGTGTCCAGTAGTCACCACGATCCTCATATACTTTACCAGATGCGTAGATAGAAAAGTTTACCTGGATTTTAACACCGTTGCAATCAAATTCAATCCATTGATCGTCAGAACTAACAGAACCATCCTCGTAGATAGAGTCAATCAAATCAGACTCTTTAAGGTATTCACCATCTACTACTTTGAATTCTGAAGGATTGATTGAAATGTAGCTCATTTTGTCGTTGTTTGTTTTACAAATATACTAAAAATTTGATAAAAACAAAAATATATACATAAAAAAAATAACACGAAATGGCAAAACAAACAACATCAAACACACGAGTTCATCGTCAAAAAGTGAAGAAGAAATTGGGAAAACACTCAAAGAAGAAACACTCTAAAAATAAGACATCTAAAAACTATAAAAAACCTTATAGATCTCAAGGTAGATAACAAAAAGACCCGGAATTTTCCGGGTCTTTTTGTTAAATCATTTTTAAGATAAAGTAAATTGCAATTAAACCAATTCCCACTGATAGTGAGATCTTTCCAAATTGATTTAGTCTGTAGACCAATTCTGAGTTATCACACACACGATCATAACTTTGACCAGTTGCAAGTCCCCATAACCAAGTCAGTGGAACAATTGCCATTGAAAGTACAGCTAGTGTAATAAAAACACTACTAAAAAATATTAGTACACCTATTACAAGTAATACTAAGATTGAAAGACTTGTGCTTAGTGATGGTATATTTTTGAACATTTCTTTGTTTGTTTATTCAAATATACAACAAAGAAATTAGATATCCAAATTACAGAATTTTTTTAATTTCACCAAATACTGATTTACGAGGAGTTCTCTTCTTAATATCTGTATTGGTTTCAACTGGAGTCTCTACAACGTGTTCATTGTGTTTCATAGTTTCTCTTTTCCACGAATCTGTATTATAGAATTGGCTTAGTGACTTTAAAACTTTACTTATATCAGAATCATTTAGTCCATGATTTTTCAAGAATGACTTGATTGAATCAGATGGAATGTCTGCGAATTTTTTACCAGATGCGAGAATGGCGTCTTGTGTTGCCTTAATGATAAGATCTAATTGATTATATTTTTTCATAAGTAGTTTTGATATTTAAATTGAAATTACACGATTAAATCCTTCAGTTTCCTTAATAGGTTGATATGATGATATCATGTTTTTAATAACATGAAAAGGAATAGTTTTATTTTCTTCTTTGATTCTTTTTTTATTTCTCAAATCATATTCTTGATCTGAAAGAATGGGGAAAATGACTGCGACTTTATAGTGTCTCTCAAAGAAAGACAAATTATATTTTCTACGCTTTGAGTTCATATGTGTCATGTCAATGATAGTGTTCTTCCCTTGATCAGCAGCATCTCTCATTTTAGAAATGAGAATACGATCAACTTCTTTCTGATCAACATTTTTGAAAGCAGTATTGTAATCAACACCACCGTAGACATCCATAACGATTTCATCTCTTGAAATCATTTCAAAAGTTCCTGGTTCAAAATTCTGACGCACCCAAGTTGTTTTACCACTCAATGGTGGTCCAATCAGAATAATAACATAAGGTTCTTTAAGTTTATCTAAGTTTATCATTTTACATTGTGGTTATATCTTGCCCAATTAACGGCAATGATTGTTTTTGCATCTTTGAATCTTGTTGAAAGTAATTCATCACGATCCATTTCAATTGTATCGATTTCTTCAAGTTCACCTGGAACTCCACCACCAGCACCAATCTTTTTAGATACCTCACAAAAGTAGATAGTGATTACTTCACTTGATCCACCAGGTGACATATAACATTCGTCAATTAGTTTAATTGTATCAGTTGCGTATCCTACTTCTTCTTCAATTTCACGAATCATTGCATCACGAGGATCTTCACCGGGTTTATCAAGTGTTCCAGCAACAACTTCTACAATATCAGAAGCCGATCCTGGACGCCATTGTGAAATAAGAATGTATTTTTCTTTTACGGTATCATATAGAAGAGCAGCAACAGCATTCTTACGAACCATAAGTTCGCGTTTACCTTCTTTACCAGATTTTGTTCGGTAAGTAATCTCGTCTATATTGAGATATCCTTGGTATTTTGGTTTTCGATCAATTATCATATATTATTTAGATTTTTGTCCCTTTACAGTAATAGAAGTATATTGAAGTTCTCTACTATCACCTTTGTGGTGTGAAATACTAATCGTACAGGTTTTTGGATCAAGTCCCCATTTCTCAGCAACGAGTTCTTTTACATCCTTTTCATCCATTTCAATCACTATTGATTCTTTTGCCATTGTTTATATTTAATAAGTTTTAATTTCAATTCTTCTTTAATGTTTTCCGGAACATTATCATCAGATAGAGCTTTTTCCAAAAGTTCAATTATTGGAAAATATAAAGATTTTAAATGTTTGATATCTTGTTTAGCTAAATTTATTAGTCTCATTTTAAAATCCTCATCTTTATTTTTAAGATGTGCCAATTCTTTGATTATAGAATCATCTGATTTTTCAATCAAATCTAATAGTTCTCCGTCTGTTAAGCTTTTAAAGTCAATCATAAAATTTATGATTTTTTACAAATAAAATTATTAATTTTTAAATTTTTCTGTGTAGTATTCAATTTTTGCAATAACTTTATCACGATTTGGCGCATTCAATGGTAATGAGTTTAGAAGTTTATTCAAATCGTCAATAACCCATTGAGTACCAGGTTGATCAGGTGAGTGACTTTCACCTTTCATAGTGGTGAAAGTAAGTGTGGATTTATTTTTAATTTTCAAATCAAGGAGTCTATCTGCAAATTCTAAATCTGTCTTTGCGAGGACTTGCATTTCCTTGATAACTGGGCTTTTTGGATAATCTTCTGAATCGATCAGATCAAGAAGTTCTTGGTCGGACATATTTTTAAAGTCAATCATAAAATTTATAGTTTTTTACAAATATAATAAAATTTTCTAATTTATCCTCTTTTGTAACAATTTTATTCCACTCGTCACAAATAGTTTCAAATGCTAAAAAATTTACTAAAAGTCTACTATAATTTGACTTTAGTTCTACCAGTTCATCTTTATTTAAAGACCATTTTATAGGACATAGATTCTTCATAGTTTTTATTTTATCACCGTCAACCCAATGAGGATAAGTTCTACAAATTAGAGGTCTCTTATCATAAATAGAACAACGATCATCTTTTAAAAACTGACAAATCTTGTCGGGATTATTTAAACAAAGAACCCACTTTTTCTTCTTCTCGCTTTCCCATAAAATAAATTTAGGAACATATCCAAAAGATTTATCATATTCTATTTTCTTTATAAATGAAAAATCATCTTGAATAAACAAATCTTCGTGATCAATAAAAACATCATAATTTTTACAACATTTAGCACTGCAACTCGCACAAGGCACACTCATCATACTGAGTGTATATATATGTTCTAAAAATCATTTTTTAACACAAAACACCTGAAATGACTTCTTATCAGGAGCGGCTATTATACGATGAAATCCATCAACTATTTTATAGTTATCTACTGGTATCCAACCTGATGAGTCACCACGAACTATTCCTCTTGGTAGGTCATATTTATCAATAGAATAATGATCTAAATCTTCCATCTTCACCATTTTAATATGGTTTTGATTAAGCTTCTTAAAATCAATATAACTCTTATAAATTGAAATTAACTCAAATTCACAATCTTGCAAGTCATCCAATACATAACCATACTCTAATTCAATTACATATCGAAGTTTATCGGAAAGACTTTCTAATTCAAATAGTTTTTGACATTCAGATTCAATTTTAGATAATACTGATTTATCTAAATGTACACCATCTATTTCATCACCATAATAACCACCGGTAATATTAACTTCCCAAAGACTTGGATTATAAACTTTGTTTATGGATAAAATTCTGTAAATACAATACTTATCAACAACTTCACCACCATATAGTAATTGAGATAGTTTAGTATCTCTTTTCCTACTTTTACGATCAGATGGTATTAGTTGCTCATATATTTCTTGTGTTAAATATGATAAGTCAATCTTGGTTACTTCTAAATCTACAATTGTTCCACATCGACATATTCCTTCTTGGTTGCAACCAGAAGTCTCACAATAATATTCTGTGTTGTATGTATAATCTGGACTATGATAGTGACTTTTTAACATGCTTACGTGGACGAGTTTTGTAGAATTTACCGTCTATTTCTTTGAAGAAATAGATTTCGTTATCTTTATAAGATTTATATACTTGAATAAGATCTCTACCTTTGATTGATTTCCAATCAAGTGGAAGCACTTGTTCCTCTAAATATAAGAATCCTTTACCTATTCGATTGATTTTATCAACTTTATTTTTAAAGTAAAAGAAACCATCATGTTCGTAAAGAGATTTATCTTCACGATACTTAGTTAAGATTTTAGAAATCAGATTATAACGAATAAAGTCCATATACAAATATATACTTTAAAAAAAACTAAATAGTAGTGACCTTAGCCTAGATTCTGTTTTAAAACACAATTTATCTCACTTTTTAAGTGGTTCCGACTGGAACTGCCTCTACCCGTCTTCATAGGCTGCATGTTTCGGCCTCTGACTGTTTGAGTTGCAACCCATGTTGCGGAAGTACAAATGACTTTTTAAGTCTCCTTCCTCATGCTCGAGTTGTCTAGAACTTCCTCTGATTACATCAGCTGTGTTATATCCGCCACTATTTAGCTTAATGCTAATATACAAATTAAATTTAAAAAAACAAATATATAAAATAAAAACTTTTTGGCATGACAATTGGAAATGGTCTATGGAAAAAATACTCATACCAATTATCACTTGGATATTTGGCATGTGGTGGGGTAAGAGATCTGAAAAAAAGAAAAGAAAATGAAATATCTTAAACTATTTTACTCAGTTTCAAGTGATTGAAGAGAAGGTTGTTAAACCTTCTTTTCTACAAACTCACTATAAGTCTCAACAACTCTTTTAGGGTCAATTTTTTTCCAAAGCTTATCCAAGAATAAAAGCTTATTCTTATCAATCTTACAATTTCGATTAGAAATATTACCTTCATTGAACAATCGGATCATATCATCCATGCTCAAAGTCTTATACTTACTATCAAAATTCGGATCAGGATGTGACCATCCAAATTTTAACAACCAGTTCAAGAGTGCCTTTTTATTGACATCTTTATAATCTTCTGTCGTTCCATTGCCACTTCTTTTTGAAAGTTTTTTATTTCCTTCGAAAAGGAGTCCGGCATGTATAACTTCAGGGAATTGCTTATCACCTTCAACTTTACAAATTTCATCCCAAATTCTTTTTTGTTTATCAAGGTTAGAAATATGATCCACACCACGAATGATGTGAGTAATATCATAGTCATAATCATCTAAAATAGAACAGAAGTTATAAGTTGGAAATCCATTATTTCTAAGAATAACCATCTTATATTCTCCCATATCAAGTTCGTAACCATTTTCAGTTTTGGTTCCGATCTTTTCAGCAACTTCCTTATATCGATCTAATCTATCAGATTGCTTGAAAGTCAAATCATAATCAAGACCAAACTGGTCCATTTGATCAAAGATATAGTCAATATACTCTTGCTTATTTCTTTCTTGATCAGTATCATCGATGCGAAGTATAAATTGACCACCATTGGCTCTCGCCATCAAGTAGTTAAGAAGGGCTGTACGGAGATTTCCGATTTGAATATATCCCGTTGGGGATGGCGCAAAGCGACATTTCATATGTTTTTGTTTTCTTTTATATATTTTACAAAGATAATAAAAAATATAAGATTTTCAAATTTTTAAAAACTTTCACTTGGGTAACTTTTAGTAGTTAAAGGGTATACATATAGATATTTCAGTTAGTCTCACTGAAATTAAGATATCTCAAATTATTTAGCATTAACTTTTAAACATTGAAATACAATGCCCACTCAAGTGGATAGATATTCGTGTTTCTTTTTTGCCATTTTTTAGTATCTTTCATTAGATATAGATAAATAGAGTCTTTTCTTTTATCACCTGTAGCTCCTATACAATATTCATCATAGTCTATTTTTATATCTTTTAATATCCATAATAATCTTGAATAAACTTCAATTGCTTCCCCTTTATCACTTGGATCCTCATAGTTTACTTGATTTCTATCAAATAGAGTAAATGATATATGATAGATTTTTGTATTTGGCTCTTTATGTAATTCTAATTTATAATCACTTTCCGATTTAGATTTGAAAAGTATTAAATAATTATCACCGTTTTTTTCAACATCATAATCAGTTTTAATACCATCAAAAACCTCCTCATTTACTTTTTTAAATCCATTTAGTACAAACTCTTTAGATTTCGAATATATTCTATATTTTTCTTTTCTATCTAAGTAAGGATTATTATTATCATTTATGTATGATGTATAATGATCATATTTTACTAAAATATTCATAGTTTATATATTAACCATTCCAACCTTCTTTAAGACTGACTGTTTTATTGAAAGCCTTACCACACTTGTCTAAAATGTAATATCCTTTACGCATCATTTGAACAGCATCTTTCACATTTAAAACGTGTGGTTCAAAAACAGCTTTGTTATTCACAACTAATGAATTAGGATTCAAATCAGATATAAAATCATCTCCAGGAGTCTCAACACTGAATAATCTATCATATTCATTAACAGGTATATTAATACCATGTTCAATAGATACCCAGTGAATTGTACCTTTAATCTTTCTATCTAAAACCATTCCTGACTTAGAAAGAGGATCATAAGTACACTTGATTTCAATGACATCACCATTTAAATCCTTAATAACTTCTTCCGCCTTAATAACATACGCACCTTTCAATCTAACTTCACCACCTAATTTCAATCTGTGAAACTTGTTATTAGCTTCTTCTCTGAAATCTTCCTTTTCAATCCACAACTCACCACTGAATGGAATCATTCTCTTACCAGCAGTTTCATCTTCTGGATTATTCTCTACTTCAACCCATTCAGTGCCGCCAGTCCAGTTAGTTATAGTAACCTTTACGGGTTCCATAACGCCCATTAATCGATTAGATTTTTTGTTTAGATCATTTCTAAGACACTCTTCTAAAAGAAGATATGAAACAACCGAATCTCTTTTAGTTACAGAAATTCTATCACAAAAATCTTTAATTGACTCTGGTGTAAATCCACGTCTTCTTAATCCAGAAATAGTTGGCATTCTTGGATCATCCCATCCATCAACAAATCCTTCTTCAACTAATCTCTTCAATTTCCTTTTAGACATTACCGTATAGTCAATATTTAATCTAGCAAACTCAGTTTCTTCCGGAAGTGGATTACTCAAGTCACAATTTTCTAATACCCACATATAAAGAGGTCTGTGAACCTCAAACTCTAAAGTGCAAAGTGAATCTGTAATTCCTTCGATATAATCACTTAAAGGATGCGCAAAATCATACATTGGATAGATCTTCCAAGTATCACCAGTTCTGTGGTGTGGTGTTGATATAATTCTATAAAGAACAGGATCTCTTAAAATCATATTAGGAGATGTCATATCAATATTAGCTCTAAGAATCTTAGATCCTTCTGAGAACTCACCTAATCTCATTCTATTGAAAAGGTCTAAATTCTCTTCAATACTTCTTAACTTATAAGGAGAATCCTTACCCGGTGTAGTTGGTGTGCCCTTAATATTAGCAATCTCCTCTGATGTTGAATCATCAACATAAGCTAATCCTTTCTTAATTAAAGTAACAGCACAATTGTAAATAAAATCAAAGTAATCAGATGTAAATCTAATTTCACTTGGGGTGTAGCCAATCCACTTGATATCATCGATCATTGAATCGACAAATTCTTTTCTTTCGGTTGATGGATTTGTATCATCAAATCTTAATACACAAGGAGCATTATACTTTTCAGCCAATCCAAAATTAAGTATAATAGACTTGGCATGTCCTAGATGGAGACCACCTACAACTCTACCATCTTTTAGTATAGCACCATTTGGCTCTGGTGGAAAACGAAGTTTTAACTTATCAAGATTTCCTTTTTCTAATATTTTTTCTTCTATGAAGTTCATTGTTGCTTATGTTTTTAATTTTTAATCCATTTTCTAATGGCATTATCACTAACACCATATTTTCTACCAGTTGCAGAATATCCTACCTCTTCAACTTCTTTTAGTAGTTGATCAACTGATGGTCTTTCAACTTTTCTTCTGTTAGTGTGAAAACAATTCTCACAGGTTTTAGAGTTTTTTAATTTTAAATTACCACACTCACATGAGTCAATATGTTTATTATCAACTTTTAAATTATTCTCTTTCTTCTTTATTTTTTTAACACTTTTTTCTTTATGTTCCAATTTATTATTTCTTCCAGCAAATGTTTCAAGTCCAGCATTACAATTAGGACAAACTATTCTTAGATTTTCTATTCTATTGTCGTTATGAACACCATTTATGTGATCCAATATAAGAGATATTTTCATTCCATTCCAGTCTTCGCCTTGACCACATAAACAACATACTCTTTCTAAAATATTCTCATCATATAATCTTTTTTTCAAATTTTTTCTACTATATGTGGAGTTCTCAACTAAAATTTCCTCTAAAGGTATTTTAGTTTTTGGATTTGACCCCATTTGAAATTTTCCACTTATAAAATGTGACAAATCTAAATCATATTCTATAATATATTTGTTTATAACCATATAATTTCCTCCAGCCTTTCTTAAATTCAATTTATCTAAAACCATTCCAATATTTGTCGATTCTTTAACTATTTTTTCTAAAAAATCTTTATGATATTTTTCTTTAACTTTTTTCCATTTTACTTTCAATTTTTTTGCTCTTTTCCTAATACCACCTATTGTTCTATTTAACTCTATACTACAATATTCTGCTCCAAACTTTGAATAGTTTTCTATAAGAAATAATTCTTCTTCTTCTGTCCATTCTCTTATTAACATAAATTTTAATTTTCTTTTATATATTAAAATAATGGCAGTCCTTCTTATTGGTTGGGAAAATAGGATTCGAACCTATATCTTCTGATCCAGAGTCAGAAATAATTACCATTATACGATTTCCCAAATTGTTCCTCCATCTCGTACTGACCGAGATCCCAGTGTTTCAAAGACACTGATGCTTCCTTCACACCCTGGAGGAGTGTTTGCTATCCGGGTAGGGTTCGAACCCACAAAAACTAAGGTCAAAGCTTAGTGAGTCTGTCAATTTCACCACCGGACAATATTTGTTGTCCTGCCTGGACTCGAACCAGGAAACTCAGAGCCAAAATCTGATGTGATGCCATTTCACCACAGGACAATAAAAAACCCGAATCAATTAGATTGATTCGGGTTCAGTACTTTTAGACAATACTATACCATTATCAATCTGTTCGATTAATTTGTTGTTGCTGTTGGTATTGAGTAAAAGTTGTCATATTGTTTATATATTTTTTATTATGTCTTTGTTTTACAAATATACGGATTTTTTCAAAACCTTTTAATTTTGTTTATCTAATTTATCAATTAATTTTAAAAAGTAATTATCAATTTCTTCAAATATATCTTCTCTATAATCTTCGTCTTTGTGAAATAAAAATCGTTTTTTAATATCAACTAACATTTGATTTAATTTTGATATTTCTTCTGTATTAAAAGCGGCTGATAAATAAGGTTTACATTTGAATATCAATTCATACTTCTCAGACGCATTTTTTGCATTAATATAATGATTCATCCAATTTATTAATAAGTAGATGTTTGAGTCTTCATCAAATTGCTTTAAGTGCTTTAATTTTCTCATTAAGTTCAAATTTTTATGTATATATTAAAAAATGTCTTCAACAATTTTCTTAAAAGTATTCATCAATATATCTAAATTAATATTTTCTTTAAATAAAATAAATGATTGATTTCCATTTTCAACACTTGTGTATAGTTTATAACTATATTCTTTTTCTATTTCTTTAGAAAATCTCCAATACAGTTTTTTTCTACCTTCTGATTCATCTAAAGCTCCAAAAATTAAAGCATCTGGATCCTTAGTTTCAATCAAGTACTTCATTCCTTTTCTAACGGTTGATAAAACTGACATCTTACCGGTATTAAAATTAGTAAGTCCTGGATTCATAACATCTGTATTTTGATCATATAAATAGAATTTATAAGTCCAAATATTATTATCTCTATTAATACAGTCTATTTGATAAACTTTTTCATCTACTGAAAAAAAACCTATTAGTTTATTAGACCTCTCAATCCATCTAATTTCTACATCAGAATCATAAGATTCTTTTAATTTGTCAAAAAGGATTTCAAGACTTTTAATGATTTTCATTTCATATATATCATTTTCTATTTGTGTAGATGCGAGGAGTCGAACCTCAATTTACCTTACGGGAATCGAACCCATACGGATGCCTCCGTTAAGTCACCAGACTTCATCTACATTATAATTATTTGTTTAATTTTATTTTTTATATTTTTACCACCATTTGTTTCTAATGTTGCATTGCAATTTGGACAAACAATTCTTAAATTTTCTAACCTATTATCGTCATTCAACCTCTGTCCAGTTCATTGCGGGGATGGTTGGATTCGAACCAACGACCTTATATTCCAAATTATACGAAGTAACTCTTCTAATCAACACTCATTTCTGAGGTAAAGTTTCAAAAGAGATAGTTTTCTCTACCACTGAGCTACATCCCCGTTTTTGTTTATTGTTGGGGTGACCGGACTCGAACCGACGACCTCAGCATCCCAAATGCCGCGCGTACCAACTGCGCTACACCCCAATAATTGATACTGATGGGATTCTAACCCACAACCTTTCCTTCAAGGGAACGCTCTAACAATCGAGCTCACCATATCATTTTTTGCGGAAGTTCCATGGACTCGAACCAGGATCCGCCCCAACACCGGGGCCACCACTCTACCTTGCGTCTTTCGCTATTAAGCTAAACTTCCTTTATATTTTTTTAGTATGCCACTAATTGTACTTTTAGCAACACCTAATTCTTTTCTTATTTCAAATTGTCTCTTTCCAGACTTATACATTTCAATTACCATACTAACATCTACCGGTGGATTAAGTTCTTTAAGATTTTTTGATTTGTCTACTATTAAGTCAATATTCCTATTGAAGAAATCCAAATTGATGTGTTTTTCTCTATGGCAATTACGACACAACAAAGAGCACTTGTCTAATTCTTTTTTTATAAGACATGACAAGTCTTCAAGAGAGTTAATTCTTTCACTAAGAGATCCGAGTGTAATCTCTTTTTCTGATGGATCAAGGTGATGAAAAGTTAAACTAGCCGGACACTTATCATATCCACACTCTTCGCAAGAAGAATTTTTATAGCTCAAATAAACTCTTTTTGATATCTGTCTATTATCTATCGATGATCTCTCATTGAAGTGATGCTCTTGGTGACAATTAGCACATAAAAGAATACATTTATCAAGTTCTTTTTCAATTTTAGACCATCTATTTCTTTCAATCAACATACTCACTTCTATATCTTTTTCTTTTATGTGGTGAAAATCTAAATGATACCATTTATTATTCTTACAATTAGAACAACAACCACCTAATTTTTCTACAGCTTTTAATTTTTTTGCATAAATAAGTATTTTTGTATAAAATTTCTTTTTTGATTCCATAGTTCGAGTTTTTTATAGTATATATTAAACTCGAAAAATGAACTTTTAGCGGACTTGATGGGACTCGAACCCACATACCCTTTCGGCCTCCCGTGACAGGGGAGTCGGCAACCTTTGCCACCACAAATCCATTTTGCAGTCCCAACGGGAATCGAACCCGCTATTCAGCTTTCACCTACTTCCTGATAGACAGTCAGGTGCACCAACCATTATGCGCTAGGACTAAATTTATTTGTCGCAGAGGTGAGAATCGAACTCACCACTCTAATGCTTCCAATGCACTGAGGCCTTTTTCATTACCTTGGTCACTCCGCGATATTTTGTAGGGTAGACGGGACTCGAACCCGCATCAATGTCCTGGTCCCAAACCAGGCGGGGCACCAATTCCCCCACTACCCTATTTTTTAGATAAACTTACAAATATATTTCAAATTTTCTTAACTTCCAAATTTTATTTTTACTTTTTAAAAACAAAAAACCCAGTTAATCTTTCGACTAACTGGGCTCAGTTCTTTATAATGTCTCTACATTACATAAACACGCAGTTAGCCTCTATCGTATCAGGATCCTGCTCCTGATCGATAACAACCTGTGATTGCGGTTGACCAACGAATATGTTTATAAATGTTTTCATTTCTTTATATATTAAAAAGTTTTTGTCTCTTTTGATTTTATATTACAAATATACAAAAAGTTTCTTCACATCCAAATTTATTTGGAATATTTTTCTTATAGGAACTTATACTTTTAATATATACTAAAAATAAACGTCTAACTATGAGAAATAATAAATATACATCAGAGTATTTATCTTTTATAATTTTGAACTCAGAAAATTTAAAATCTGTTTGTGATAAATTAAATATAGGAAACACATCCTGTAATAAGAATACTATAAAAAAATATATTAGATTATATAATATTGATACTTCACATTTTTTTAAAAAAAACTCAAAAGGTGAGAAAGTTAAAAAATTAGAAGATATTTTAGTCGAGAATTCTGATTATAGCAGAACACACTTAAAAGAAAGACTTTTTAGAGAAGGATTAAAAAATAGAATTTGTGAGATTTGTGAACAAGATGAGAATTGGAGAGGTAAAAAAATGTCTTTAATTCTTGATCATATTAACGGCATTTATAATGATAATAGGTTAGAAAATTTAAGAATTGTTTGTCCAAATTGTAATGCTACTTTAGAGACACATTGTAAAGGATCATATACAGATAAAGTAAAAAAAATCAAAAAAAGTAAAGATGTTAAGATATGTGAATGTGGAGTAGAGATATCATTGACTTCAAAAAAATGTAGAAAGTGTTCTCATAAGGAACTTAGGGTTGTCGATAGACCGAGTTATAATGAACTAAAAGCAAGCTATGAAGAGATTGGATATTTAGCTACTGGTAGAAAATATGGTGTCACTGACAACACAATTAAAAGATGGATTAATAGTTATGAAAAAGAAAGAGAGTGGTAATTCACTCTCTTTCTTTTTAGAAATCTGACTTGATATTTTTCATGTTATTTTTTTGTAAAAATTGGTTCTGTTCTTGAACCAACTGATACCCACCTTACATTCAACTTTCCTTCTTTTACCAAAAGATTCAGACAAACTGAGATCAATTTATAATGATAGTAGTAGTTAGTATGCAATGTGATTACATGCTTAAATGAACTTGAACCAAAAAAGTTCGATGTTCTGACTTTCGGATTAAGTGTGTTAAACTTATTCATAAAGTCTTCGATCGTAAACTCGTTTCCAAGTTTTGATTCTACAAGTGGATAAACATATCGACCAAAATAATCTGGTTGAACTTGTTCTTTTCTCCATCCTGTGTAATTTGGGTTCCAGAGAGCCTCGTATTTCATAACTTTAAATTGTTTATGAAAACTATCGTGTTTCTGTTACGCCACCACTGACTATTTTTATCAGTTGTCAGTTCTGATTTCTTTTACAAATATAAGAAAAGAATTCTTACTTTCCAAATTAGTCGTGATTTTTTTTGTAAAAGTTTCTGATAAAATATCTATCCTTGAAAAAATTAGAATTACAAAGTAATTCTAATTTTTTCCTCTTTTAGATCTGATTGAAATTTTTTCAAATATCTTTCATACTTTCTGAGAAGTTCTTTAATTTTGGGATCCTTTATATCATAAGTATCAAGAATCTCTAAAATCAATTGTTCTTTCTCACCATCTGGTGTTGAATCAATTTTTGATTTCAATGATGATATGATATCATCATTTGTCCATAACTCTGATGGATTTATATATCCTTCTAAAATGGATTGATAAAACTTAATTTTTAAACTTTCTTTGCTACCAAATCTTTCGTTAGCAATAATTTGTGTTCTGTTGAACAATTTTTCACCAATCTTTTCTTTTAGTGAGTTAGTTACTTTTTCTTGTTTTGTCATAGTTATAAATAACAAATCCCCATTTTTGGGGATTAGTGGGCCATGCTGGGTTCGAACCAGCGACCTTCTCGTTATGAGCGAGTTGCTCTGACCGACTGAGCTAAAGGCCCTTGATTAATTTCTTTTACAAATATAATCAAAAAAGTTTACAAAAAAACATTTTTTGAAAAATATTGTATATCCTGTACAAATGAACAAACGATGGAAAGGATAAGAAAAATAAAGACTCAGATGATAGAGAAAGACTTCAATCCCTCACATTTAAAGAAGTATTCATTTGATGATAGAATAAAGAATGAACTTGATAAATGTATTCTTGTTTGTGCAAATTGCCACAGAGAGATACACTTCGAAATTAGAGAAAAACAAAAAGAGACACTCTAAAGTGTCTCTTTTTTGTGATCCCGACAGGATTCGAACCTGTGACCCACAGCTTAGACATACCACTATAGCTTTCGCTACCTATTGTTTGTGGTCTGGACTATATCATCACCTTCAACCTAGTTGTTCAGGTGCCTCCCCCTTAGTCTCTACACACTCCCTCATTTGAGGTTTGGCTCGGTATTACCATCAACATTACTTGGAAGGTTTCACCGAATTCGAGAAGTTCTATTCTAACTATTTCTAATTAGATGCCCCCTTTGAGGCTGTTGCTCTATCCAGCTGAGCTACGAGACCGTTTTTTGATTGTTTCTATCTTATTACAAATGTAAGAATAAGTTTTTTAACTACCTAATTTATTTTCATACTTTTTATTATCTCAATAGTTTTGGCATCACTAATTTTAGCAATTACGTCTTCCAATGCTTGGTTATATCCATCTCTATTAGCCCAAGTCAAATAGTCTGCAATTTGACCTTTTAATATGTGTGTATTAAAGTCTGCCTTATTTGAAAGGCGTATCATTTACTGCCTTCGAGCAGAACTCTAAAAATACGACCGTTGCACCGGAGGTATTTCTGGAGTTCTGCCCGGCTAACAGCGGTTTTGCAATAGCCGCCTGACACATCTCGGTTAAAAATTAGTTTCTACTTTGGCGGCCATCGCCAAGCCGCACCAACGTTATGCGCTATGGGGCGAACCCGCATTCGCAAACATCTTAGCACTCAATTCTTTTAACCTATCAAATTCCTGTTGACTAAACCACCTTGTTCTACTTCGCTGCAATTCAAGTAGCCTTTCACGCTCTGTAAATTCTACTTCCGACAACCCACAGCGCATAACAGCACCTAAATCGCTATTGGTGGTTTCTTCTGTATTCAAATTTTCGTTTCCCATTTTACCAGACACGATAACCAACAGTTATATTTGGTAACACATCTAAATCAACCCATTCATTTTGTAGTCCTTGACCGTAATGGTTTGGATAACCTTCTTCGTTATCCATTGGGTTATACCATTCTAATAGACTTCCTTTTGCAAACACTTTATGCCAGTTGTGGCTATCTCCGTGGCAGTTAAAACTTGGGCTTCCGTTGTCTGAATACGGCTCTACTAATTGTGATTTATACCAATTTAAAAGTTTGTCCTTATCATCACTCCACGCAACCAAATTTGACGATTCCGTGTTTTCTCTCATTGGGTTAAGAATAAGTTTCCAAACCATTACTTGTGTAATTTGTCTTGTTTCTACCATTTTATTATTGATTTGTGAAGAAAAACGGCACATAACAGCACCTAACCAAAATTGGCGGTTCGGTGGTTATATGAGCGTTTCTACTTCTGTTTAACATTTGTATTTATTTTTAAGTTGAAAATTTCTATTTCTAAATCCTTGCCTTCGCAAGGCTGCAAAACGTTAGCGGTCAGGCTATTCAAGACCATCTTCTAAATATCCTACATTTTGACCACATTCAGCTCTTAATTCAAATAAGACTTCTTCGTCTTTATTGACAATAATCGCATAAGAATAATCTTTGTTAAAGTACATTTTCATTCCTTTTACTTCCCTTATGAAATCAAATGACATATCCTTGTATCTGATTTCTGTTGTTATTTTATTCATTTATTTTGTTATTAATTTTTAGACTTCTAAAAAGCGGAGAAGCCAGAACCGCTAACAGCCGCTTGCTGCAATGGCAGGTTTTGTGGTGTATTCAAATTTTCGTTTCCCATTTTACTTTTATTTTAATTTTTCAAATTTGTCAATTAACCCATCTTTTTGACCTTTTGGCATATCATCAATGTATCCGTTTTTAATAGCGAAATCAATTAACTGTTCGCTTCGCCCCATAACAGGCGGTTGGTGCAATGCTTGAAACACTGCATCTAAGTCAGATTCCATTTCTTTCTTTAACTCTTCTCTGCGAGTGTAAGAAAACCATCCCTCATACTTCGCTATAAATTCTTGTGGTGTCATTCTATTTTATTTTATCGTTAATAATTTGCACTGCGCCAACCGTCAATTAAATCTTTTAAGTTTTTCATTTTACAAATATATCAAAAAAGTTAATTAGATTATTTAACCTTCTTCAAATTTATTTATTTTTCTTTTTCATAATCATCTGAAAAAATGCCGGTTCTAATCCACCACTTTTCAGATTTACCTTCTTTAGTCTTAATGATAACCTCAAAAATATGTTCACCTTTATTCAACCAATTATAAGGTGTTCCAAATATGGTCATATGAGTCTCAATATCAACAACTTCATATTGATTTTTTTGAGCCCATTTTTCGATAGAGTCTTTACCAGATTCTATTTTAGCAGTTAAAATAAATCCTACTAAAATTAGTAAAGCAATTACTCCTAAGATTGTTTTCATTTTATTTTTTTATTAACCGTTAACAAGTGAAATTTATTACAATGTGAACATTTATAAGCTACTAGTTTAGTATATTGTTTAGGGTCTTTTTCATTGACTATTTTAGCGGCACTTATAGCAGATTTATCATCAGGATAGGACTTTTTAGGAACACCATTTCTTCCAATGCAAGTCCATATTCCTTTATCTACACACTTAATCATACTTTTAGATACTTATTATAATCAGATTTTCTAATTGGATATATTGTTTTGACTACTTTTTTCTTTTTTGTCATAACACACCAAAGGTACACTTGATTATATCGAATCAAAACTCTACTTTTTTCACTTTGAATGAGTAAAGGTTCATTTCGGCAAATATTACAAAGGTTTTCATAATCATCATCTGTTAATTCTAACCATTGTTTATTGATCTTGTCTTTCCAAAAGTTTTTTATCTTTTTGTTTATAATAGGAGCAAATTTTTCTCTAAATCTTTGTTTTGTGTGTGCTCTATAATCCATTTCACTAAGTTTAGATTTTAACCAAATATTTTTCACCACTTCCTGGTCTAAAGGATTCTAAAGTTCTAATTGCAGAAGAACTGATATGTTCAAACTCTTCATCACAACGAATGAATACTACATTGATATCCTTTTTGAAATCTTTGATAAATTTCAATTGGTTATCTTCATAATCCAAATCATCACCATTTCTAAGACCTCGAACTAAAATAACTTTGTAGCCTTCGGATTCTTTCTTCTCAATTAATTCGTGTAAGAAAGTTGTATAAACTTCAACTGGTACATCAAGTCTTTCTGATAGTTTTAAAGCTCTTTCAAGAAGTTCTGATTGATCCATTGGTGTAGTCACCTTTGAAGGATTTACACCAATGGCAATCATAATATTTCCATAACCAAAGATTTTCTCCATTTTATCCACTATGTTTAAGTGGCCAATATGGAAAGGATTGAAAGATCCTGCGTAAATTGCTAATGTTTTCATTTTAATACATGATTAAGAAGTCATTCTCAGTCCAATTTCTATTAAAAGAATTACAAATATACGGATTTTTCAAAAAATGCTTAAGAAGTCCTTCTTAGTCCAATTTCTATTAAAAGAATTACCTGTCCAGTGTGTATCGAAATCATCATCATCTGAGATAAAACTTGAAATATCAAGTTCATCAATATACTCTTCAAGTTCAGCACGAGGAGACTCAGTTACTCTACCATCTGAATATTTCACTTTAAGTGTATGACCGTTCCAAGTCATTTCTTGATAGTCAAGTTCGATATCACTTAGGAAACTATAAATAACTTCTTCTTCCATAAGAAGACGTTCAGGATCAAGATCAATCTTGATCAATTCTCCTGTGAGTGTATTAACTTCCATAGAACTTACATAACGGTATTCAGCGTCCCAAAAATGTATAGTGTCTGTGGTTTTCTTAGGAGTTGGTGGTGTATAAGTTCTACGAGATGCTTCGCATGGGTAGTCCCAATCATCCCAAGAGCCATATCCATGACCATATCCAGAGTATGAATACTCTACTTTAGAAGGATCACGATCAACTGGTAAAGAGTTCCAATCAATTTTAGTACAAGCCTCAGCTAGTTTAGTAAGGTGTTCAATATCTTGACGCTCTAAATAAGTGTGTTCAGAGTAGTAACCTACTGAGATATTTGTACACTCTGGATAAATTTTAACAAATTGAGCAGAGTCAGTATATACACCAGTTGGGTCATTTTTATAGGAAAAAGAAGTCTCAATTTCATTAAGTCTCTTAGAGAGTTCTTCACCGAATTTATCAGAACAGCACCTTGAACCAGATTGGAATGTGATGATAGAACCAGTACCTCTACGGTCAAAAGAGATAACCTTATTGATATAAGGGATCTTTTCTACTTTATGAGCTTCAGATACTTTTTTAGAACCTATACAACCAACTTCTTCACCGAGAAAGAAGTAGTAAAGACCTGGAATGTTTTTTTCAATCATGTATAACATAACGGTAACTCCAGCCTTGTCGTCTGCGCCAAGAATTGATTTACCATCTGTTTTGATGATGTTATCTTCAAACACATGAGTGATTTCGGTCAGTGCAGAAGTTGCAGTATCAAGGTGTGAGGTGAACATTACGTCACTCTCGCCGATCTTGATAAAGAGGTTTCCAAAATCATCCATTTCAAGATTCTGAGGTAACTTATCAAATAAGTGGTGCTCAGTACCATGAGGATAAGTTTGTGTGGTTAAACTTAGAAATTTTTCTTTTATGTTCATACTTTTAAAGTATCATTTCGAAACACAATTGTTTCAAATACAAATATAATAACTATTTTAATAATTCCAAAATTTTTTAAACTTTTTTTGATAATCTTGGTGTGATCAATTTTTAATATATACGATATGTCAAATATAGTAAATGATTTTAATTTAAGAACAATAAAGATTACACAATCCTATAATATAGATGCTCTTCCATCTGATTCTGATGCAACCCCATATTTGAATCAAGTTGATGAGGAATTAATTGTTTCTTTTATAGAATTAGATAGAGTTACAAAATTTTCAAAATTTTCCTATTCCGCAAATGGTTTACTACAAAGTAGATACATAGATTCATATTACAGAATCTCAAGAAATGGTAATACATGGACAGATTGGTTTGCACTAACACAAAATGGATTCACAGAAACAGAGATTGATAATTTCCCACCATTTGATCCTTTAGATCAAATGTGGATAGATATAAAATTTACCAGAAAGGGTACTAAAACAGATGGTTCAATTAGACTTCTATCATTTGAATTAGATGGTGAGTTATTACAAAATGATAGTGATGGGACCGTAATTGTATCACCTGGAAAAGAGGCAGTTATAAAACCACCTTATATTTATAAGGTTTTTAGAATTGATGATATTGAAATATTATCGCCAAATTCAATAGCAGATATCGAATTTCATTATCGATTCTCACAAGATAATACAAGAACTTGGTCTGATTGGGAGCCATTGACAAAAGAGAACATATCGACTAAAAGAATAAATCCTATTAGATTCTTTCAAGTTCAATATCTTATTAAGAATAATTCAAATTCAAGTGTTAAAATTCAAGATATTAACTTAATTGGTGATTTTCAAAATGTATCACTTGATTATCAAAAAACAAACTTATATGGTATAAGAGATTGTTGTCAATCTTATTTACTTGGGGGAATTTTAGATGAGAATGGAAATCCAGTTCCAAATACAACTGGAACACTTGGTGGTCAATCTTGTACAACTGATAACATCTTCAGGTCTATGACAACTGATGAGAAATCAAAACTTTACAATCCATATCAACAAAATCAAGCTATGAATTTACTAAATAAACTCAGCAATGATGCTATGGAGGTATTTGGTTGGAGAGTTAAATACTTTGTTACAGATCCAGATGGTAAAGGTATAGATTATACACTACATGAATTTCAATTATACAATATAGTTTGTGAGGATGAGATAAAAGTAGCAGTCGAGAACAATCAATTTCCAGATAATCAAATTGTAATGAATCAGTTTGATTTATCACTTTTTGAATCTTTTCAAATTCATATAACAAAAGAATCATTTAAAAAAGCGTTTGGTGTTCAAAGACGACCATCAAAAGAGGACTTAGTTTACTTTTGTGATATTAATAGAATGTTTATAGTAGATCATGCTCAACAATTTAGAAATTTCAATAACGCTGCCATTTATTATAAAGTAGTATTGAAAAAATACAACAAATCTTCAAATGTTCTTCCTGGTTCTAAGTCTGTTGAAGATAGAATTAAAGAACTTACAAAAAATTCAACTATTGAACTATTTGGAATTGAAAACTCACAAGATAAAGCATCAATTGCAAATAAACCACAACTACAAACATTAACTAGAGATCCAATTAGACTTGAATATAAGTCTGAGATAGTTAAAGAGTTGATTGAGAATTCAACAACTATTGTTTCTAAACAACACTATGATTTTAGTAGTTTATTATTTGATGGATTTACCGTTATGACTCAATCAGTTGCTGCTGTCACTTATAAAAATATTGATCCAAGATTTACCGTTTCTGACAATATTGGTCTTTATTTATGGTTTAACCTTAATAATTATATAGAAGATGAGGTTTATAACTTTATTGATAACTATGATGAGGTTAATAACTTAGGATGGAGAGTTAATTTAGAAAATGATAATATCAGATTAAACTTAAATTCAGATACTTATACTTTTAGTTTTACAGGAGTTGTATCTAATACTGATTTATATGAGAACATTTGGTATTGTTATGTGCTTAATATAGATCAGAGAAATAGAACATTGGAACAATGGATCTATAAGAGAAATGTGGATATTGATTCCGAAGATGATGCTAAAAATTTACCATCAACAATTTTAGAAAAGGTGTATCATGATAAACAAAGAATGACACCAGTTAATTTTGAATTAGAAGGAATTGAAACGATTATATATGCTTCTGATTTAAAAATGACTAATATAAGATTGTTCACAGAGCCTATACCAGAAGCTGAACACAATAAGATATTGAATCAATATATCATAGCAGATGATTCTAAATATTTAGTCTTTGCGGATAATGCAAGTACTCGAATTGTACTTCCAAATTTCCCCTATTAATTAATAAAGGAAAAGTTAAAGACATTAGATCAAAATATAGTTAAAGAGTGGGACAATTTAATCGATTTGGTAAAAAATGGTTTCCAAAAAAGTAATGTAATAAATGTTTGTAATGGTAAAAGAAAGTCACACCAAGGATATATTTGGATGTATAAATCTGATTATACAAACAAAATTGACACTATAATATATAAATAAAAATATATTTTATTGTAATGACTTTAAAGGAAATAGCAATCAGAGAATATCTATCAAATATAGATTTCAATAGAGATGATTGGAAATTATCAAAAATGAAACAGGATATGAGAGTTCTTCTTGGTGAAGAACCTGGTGTAGATATAATTTACAAAAAAGATGTAATCCTAAATGAAGTTTTAGGAGAAGCTCAGGAAATATCAAAGGTAAATAAAGTTAGTGTAGTATTTACTGACTTGGATGATAAGTTCAAGAAGTTAGAATTTATCATTGATTAAAAACAATTACCCATGAATGGATTTATCACAATACTATCTAGATTTAGAGAAAGTAAATTCTTTAGAAAAAGAAATTGCAAATAAAATACACGAATATTATCGTGATATGATATATGCTTATGAGGATGGTAGAAAAAATATATACACACCTCTTTTTAATACTTTATATCAAAGTGGTTATTTAAAAAACATAAGAGATGAAAAAATAACAGAACTACTAAATGGAGATAACGGCATCAATTCTTGATTATATGGGTAAGTATGAAGGTGGGGTTTTAGTCTCTGTTGGATTAATGTATAAGGAAAACTTCTATAATTCGATTTTTTACTATACAGAAAATCAAATGATACTTAGTGTTGAAGACAAACTCCTCGAAGAACTTGGAACATACATTGAAGAACATCCAGATTACCTATCACTTCTTAAATCAATAATTGAGAAGTGTGAGTCATATGAAGTTGTAATTGAACAACTTGAAGAAATTAAAACAAATGATGATCGATTATAAAGATATTATAGGATTATATACCGTGTTTGATGAGGCGACTTTTCGTCCAAAGTGTAGATTAGTTATAGTTGGAGAAACTGGTCAGTTCATTTGATAGTAAGCAAAGAACAAAAGGAAATTAAAAATTATAATATTCTATACTATGAAATTTTATAATAATACTGGACCATTTTGTTACTACAAAAATGTTCAATTAGGTCAGACTCACAAAACATTAGAATTTTTCTCTGAATTCATAAAAGATTTTGATACTATATTAGAATTAGGATTTCACAGAGGTGGGTTAAGTCTTTGGTTGAATGATCATAAGAGGGAAGATGCCAATCTTTATTGCTATGATATAACCTCAGAATATTTACAAACAAATGAGACAGTAAATTTCATTATATCTGACTTGTTCTCTGAAAAAACTATTCAAACAATTTATCAGATTATTAAAAAGGGTAAAAGAACTTTGGTTTTGTGTGATGGTGGTGATAAACAAAAAGAATTTGAAATATATTCAAAATTTTTGAAGGTCAATGATGTAATAATGTTACATGATTTTTGTGAACATGGTGATGAATATAATTTTTTTGCAAGTCAAGTTGGTTGGCCAAGTCCTGCTGAGTCATTTTATGATAAGATTGAAGAGTTTATAATCAATTCAAATTTGAAACCTTTCAATTATGATAAATTGAAATCATGTTTTTGGGGATCCTTTATCAAAGAATATCAACCAAAACTTTCTATACTTATTTGTTCCTTAATTGAAAGAAATAAAACTTTCTTACCAAATCTTTTAGACACACTAAATCTTCAAATACAAGATAAACCAGTTGAGGTTTTAATCCTTAGCGATAATGCTTGTAGACCAGTAGGTACTAAAAGAAATGATATGATTAATTTATCAAATGGTGAATATATTTGTTTTATTGATGATGATGATAGAGTATCTGATGATTATATAGATTTGATTTTAAAAGAGATTGAAGACTCTAATACAGATGTTGTAGTATTCAATGCTGAAATTAGTTTTGATGGCATAAATCCAAAACTAGTAAGATATGGTAAGGAATTTGATTATTGTGAGAAAGAAGATGCTTATTATAGACACCCAAATCATTTAATGGTTCATAAAAAATCAAATATCAAAGAATTTTTCAAGGACGTAAAATTCGGTGAAGATGACGAATGGGCTTTTAGACAGTTACAAAATATTCAAACCCAAAGAAGAATAGAAAAGGTTTTATATTTCTATGATTATAAGACTACTACAAAAAAATACTACTAAATTAATCAACTGGTTGTCTTAGAAGTAGACTTATATAATTTACTTCACCATTAGCAACTCTTTCATTTTGAAATACCTAATATACTAAAAATTTCAAATATAAAAATATAATTGCCAAAACTAATTTTGTTAAAAACTATGAGATTTACAATCGGTTATATAAATTACAATCATGATGTTTTTGAAAGACATCTAAATAAATCTATTAAAAATCTAAAAGGAAAATTTGATATAATATCAACTTCGAGTGAAGATTGTCCTGCTAAAAACTATAATAAAATTATCGAGAATTCACCTAATGATTGGATAATCTTGACACATCAAGATATTAGTTTTTCAGAGGATTTAATTGAAAAAATAGAACTAACAATGAAAACACTTGATGAAAAAAAATATAAATACTCAGCGCTTGGATTAGTTGGAATTGATATAAATACGGATGATTATAGATTTTCAAACCTGGAAGAAATATATGAACTAGAAACTTGTGACTGTTGCTTTATTGTTATAAATAAAAATAACCCTGTTCGATTCGATAGTGATTTATTTGATGACTTTCACTTATATGTAGAGGATTATTGTGTGTCAGTAAAACAATTTGGTTCTATTTATACAATACTTGGTGTTCTATCCAATGATTTTGATCAAAACATCAGAAATCTGACTGATACAGACTCATTTATTCTACATCATTCAGAAACTGTAAAATTAAGAGGATTTGCTTGGGGTAGATATTTTGAATATAAAGAAAGACTAAAAAGTAAATGGGGAAAAGAAATAAAAACAACATGAAAGAGAGATTTCTTACTCTTAAAAATTATCAGTATAAATAAAACTCAAATACATTTGATTAAAGAGGTCAGGAATCAACTCAAAGAA
>ERZ724522.264-NODE-264-length-36189-cov-4.505286_pt1 | contig 36189 bp, 52 predicted proteins | sample MGYA00376055_ERZ724522 | MGnify/ENA primary metagenome ERZ724522 (study PRJEB28724, sample SAMN07190884) | wastewater metagenome | isolation source: effluent of sewage treatment plant in Hong Hong | place: Hong Kong | collected 2016-03-17 ...
CCTATTCCAGTTTGGCTCAACGTATTTATATTTCAATAAAAAATGGAGCAGATTTTTATTGTTTTCAACACTACCCCAAATGCGCTGAAAATCCTCCAAAACAGAACCTGCTTTCATAACCCTAACAACATCATCAATATCCGACTTTCTATCAACACTTTGAGAAGGCATCATATCACGAATAATTATGTATTTAACCTTGCAACTCCAAATCATACGCCAAAATTCTTCTATCTCTTCCGGGGTAGAATAATGATAAACTTCGTGAATAACAGAGTACAACAAAAGAGCCGTATCCCCACGTTTCCCGCATTTGTGAGACAAAGCGTTTAATAGATTATTTGTGAAGAAAATACCTTTATGCTTTGATTTCGCCTCTTTAAGCATAGATGTGTCTTTGTCATAACCGATTAATAGCGCATCAGGCATCCATTGTGTCAAATGGCCAAGCAATGTGCCGTCTGCACAACCAAAATCTATTAGAGAGTGAACATCAATTTTGTCCACAAAGAATAGCTTATCAAGAATGCTTTTTGCCATTCTGAGATTGTACGTAGACAGATTTGAAATTTTCCCAGCAGTCTTCATGATTGTCGCCCTCCTTACAAAGGATATAGCATTAAAAACAGGGCTTTGTCAAGAACTTTCTTCTTCTGTATCTTTTACATTTATTTCACATTCTTTGCATTGATCCCACAAAAGTCCACCTTTAATTTCCCAATCCCCTTTTTTAAGTAAGTGGCAATATCCATCCAATTGTTCTGGATATAATTTATTTTTGCGCCAAAATGGGCATATGCCATCTTTGTCATAACAATACATTCCTTTAGGAATTAATTTCCTGATTTTAAATGGAGTGAATGTTCCATTTAAGAAAAGAGCATTAACTCCATCTCTTTCCATCCAATCAATATAATCAATGCATTTGGGACAATCTTGCTCATATTCTGAGGCAATTTGAAAAATACTTTCATTTTCCGATGCAAATGTTATGTCGCTGTAAGAAGCACTAGAACAAAACTTTAATTTTGGCATTTCATTTCTATACTTCTCAACATCAGAAGAAAATAAAATAAATGACATATTTTTATTATTTAACATAGTCAAAATAAGATCTTTTCTTTCCATTTCTGGCAGAGATTTTGAAAACAAAGCACATCCAAATTTAAATACATTTTTTATGCCCGTCTTCGTTTGAATATAGTCTATCACATGACCATCAATTTCAGTAGCCCAATTTGGATTAACAGATTTAAGTCTGGCACAATGAAACAATGGATTTGCACTTCCAAACATAACGCCTTGATGTGAATTAAATAATTCTGATATTTTTAATTCATATATCTTCCCAGTATCATTTCCCGTTGTGACATTGAATTTATGTAAAAGCTTCTTTTCGCCAACCCTATATGTATAATTGTGTTCAGAAACAACATCTCCAACAATATTTTTAATTATTCTTGCAAGAAGCAATGGAATCGTATGTCCACTTCTAATCTTTGAAATATGATTGTGAAATATTTGCGAAAATAAATCACAGATTTTAACAATTATCTCATCATGATTTACAGTCATCTCATTTGCGATTATTTTGCTTGCATATACTCCAAGATAATCACGAATGTTTGGATTTGCATTTTCTCCATCAGAACCCCATCCCATTTCAATTAAAGACTTTTCAGCACGCAAACCATTCAGAATCCATAAAGCTGTCAAATCCATAAGAGGAGACAAAATACGATCATTGGTTGAATTTGCAGTAATATCACCACCAACATCCAATGCTATCACTTCACTGTAACTCATTTCATCAACTATATTATTAAATTTATTTGTTAATGACAGTACACCGAATTTGGTCGAAAAATGATACACATTTTCAACATTCACTTTTTTCAAACCAGCTTCAATCAACAATTTATTAAATTCATCAATAAATCTCCAAATATGTGCGTCTACAAAACTTATTTCCTTTAATCCATGCGCATCATCAATAAACCTTCTAACAGGAGAATGCTGTTCAATTTCAATATTTGGGCGTTTTACTGTATTTATAATCTGTTCATTTTCAGATCCATAAAAATGTTTACTTCCAGGACTCAACATGCCCGCAAGATCTGTAGTATGCGTGCCATTTACTTTATTTACAATAATTGCGGCCAGCAAAAGAGCAGAAAGTATATCGCTTCCCCCTCCAGTACCAAATAATAGTATTTGATGTATATCATCACTATATGAATAATCTTTATTAAATAATTTGTTTAATACTGTTGACATATTATCACCTTATTCGTACTTTAATAAAAGTCCATTTTTACTAATTATAAATAATGGGCTTCCGTAATAAATCTTTGCATTGATAATGCTAGGTGTTATAGATTCCATCCAAATCCAGTTAGATTGAGGAATACTTATTAAAACAATCATGCGTATTGTCGAATTTGTCAAAGAAGGATCTTTTGATATTTCAATTTTATCAAATGGAACATGAATCTCAGAGTCGCACTCATCAAGTAATGAAAAATTATTTTGATCATTTGCCTCATTTATATATGATTTTGTTGGCAAAATCTTTTCACAAATCATATACTTTCTCGGAACTAGCCAATCCAGTATCAAGAATGTAAGTCCAGTCAAAATCAAAGACAAAACAACACTTAAAAGTATAACAATAAAATATTCTATTCCTTCGTCCGCCTCAAATATTTTACACATCGGTAAAATCAATAATGCAAAAATAATAAAAAATGTCATTAACATAGTCCCTATCCTTCTATTAGAAATCCGTTGCAAAAACTATTCATATCTGCAACATATTCATCTTTTATAGTTCCGAATTCGGTAAAAAACAAATTGTTTTTAATAGCATCCTTTAATTTTTCCGGAAAATCTGGATTAATAATGTATCTTTCTATAACAATGGCAATGTCTTCTAATGTTTTTTTATTTACCACGCAAGCTTCGTAATTCAAGCCATCTATTCCACCACAAGCTATATTTTCTTTTGTTCTAATTCTATAGCCAAATGTAAATCCTTTATAATATTCTTTATGTATTTCAGATACAGTCTCATTTATGCCCATGCATGTGCCAATTACGTCGCCAACCTTCAAATTCATATTGGCAATTTTTTTAATAGCATATTCGTCACTACAAAAACCTTTAGGGCGTCTTTTAATTCTATCATTATAAAATTTCTTGATTAAACGAAGCTTTTTGTCACTTAGTTTTATAAGATATTTCTCACGTTCTGATAGTTTTTTAGGTTTCATTTTATCGAATTGTTTCCGTCACATCTTCGTAATTTTGTCTTTCTTCAAAATCATATTTTCTTCTAGGATTAACACTGGCAAAATCCTCAACTTTATAATATAGATAACAATCGTGCATTGACATGATATTAATCATATTTTCACGTTCTCTTTGTTCTTCTGTTCTTCCATCTTCAGCAAACGAAGCTTTCGAAGTGAATGAAAATCTAACCATTCCTTTGGACTTTTCATGTTCCATATATGCATTGAATACTTCACGAAGTGAAGCAGTTGACAATCCTGCATAATTAATGCGTTCTCCTTTTGGAGTCATATGCCAAAGCTCTGTGCTATTATCATTTAATAGCTCTTGAAAAATTGTAAGCGTCTGAATTAACCAGCATTTTTCATCTTCTTCTGTCAAATTACTTGGAACACGCAAAGCGCCAGTATACCCCAATTTCTTTTGTTCATCAATAAGTTTGTCAAATGAAGCACGAAGTTCATTAAGTGGAATTGTCTTGTAGTCAACTTTTTCTTTCATAGTAATCTCCATATTTTTTTAGTGCCTAAAATCTGTTTCTTTCAATTGCTACATCAATAATGTGACATATAATCAACGCAACCACTATATAAACAATGATCATTTCGACTCCTTCAAGATATGGCGATTTAACTTTCGGCGATTAGGCTAATCTCCTTCGCCGTATGATACCATATTTAAACCCCTTTGACGGATTTTGTCAAGATAAGTTCTTGTTTTAATTTTACACATCCAAACTTTCCCTCTATATGCCCCGTTTGTTGAAATACCCTTACAGACAACTCCTTCCACAATACCTTCATAAAATCCACTTCTCACCTGTTCTATAAATTCTTCGTTTAAAATTCCATTATAGATTAAACGTGGTATTTTAACAATAGATCCCAAATACTTTACAAAATCATTTGGCTTTACAAAAACACGATTTTTATGTCCCACCAAAACATCAAACAAAACAAATGATTTTGGATCTTCAGCAACATGTATTCCAGCAAATGAATTAGGACCAAAGAATTCTCCATAACAAATAACTTCACGCTCATCCCTAAAATTCTTTGATAGGTATTGTTCCAGCTTTTCTTTGTAATCACGATTGAAAACCTCCACAACTTGTCCCAAATGCGGGTGTGAAGCATCAATCAACTGTGTTCTACTTCCGAATGTGTCAAAACCTTTTTTAGAAGTCCATTTTACACGTATATTTGAGCCGTCATACTTTTCAAAAGCATAACACATTTCTCTCGGTGCTTTTCTAGGGCCGATTATGGATGGATATTCTATCATATTATTTGCTATCTTTATAATCTGTAAATTATCTATTTAATTACTGTAATTCCGCTATAAAGACTTTATGATTATTTGTTTTCGTCTATCATTACACCAAGCTAATTCAGCCTCTAATCTTATTTTATCGGCTCTTAAGGCTAAATATTCATATTTATTCGAAACAACTTCGCCTGATTCAATCTCCATACTGTTAATTGGCACAAATTTCTTTTTTTTCATAATATCTTGAATTTCATTAAATAGAAATGGACGATATGAACCAAGCAAATGCTTGGCAGAATCAACACCCACATCCATACTCAGAAGATACGGATCATCATACAAACCATTGTGAGTATGCCCATATAAATTCCAAGAACCCCTATGCGAATCAGGCCATACACGATTCGCATAATGACTGAAAAATATATGCTGACCATTCACGTTCATTTCCATACACGAATCAAAAACCTTTACTTCTTTCACGTCTCTTATAAGTTCGTGACGATATCCACGCCTACCATTAAATTTCCACAAAGCATCATCATGATTTCCAGAAACAACATATAAATTCCTAAAATTCAATTTAGAATATAGTTCCATAATCTGGCTATATTCTTTCATCCATGCAATATCACCACAATGAATAACATCCATGTCTTTTGTTATTACAGAATTCCAATTGGCAATCAAACTTGTATTCATTTTATCAATAGCGGCATGACTCACTTTTGGCCTTCCACCAGAATTACGTTCACGAATAATAAATTCTTTTTCGTCCTCTGAAACGAAATCAAAACGATCACAGTAATTAATGATATTGCCATGATTAAAATGCGTATCAGAAGTGATAGCAACTTTTCCAACTATTTTTGGCACAAAACTCATATTAAACCTTTCTATACATCAATATATGCAACATAATCAATATGTCAATCTGAATCAATCAAATAAAATAACACAATATTGTTTATAATCAAATACACTTCCCCCACTTATCATACCTCTTAGTGCTATCCAAGCCTTCCGGATAAATAATATCTTTTATTTTTAATTTCCCCCAAATTTGTTCAAGAGTTATTTCACTCTTTTCACACTTCCAATGGCATTCTGTGCAAACAGAAGCACCATTATTTAAATAATATCCGCCATCCTTAAACAATTTTCTATCAAATATATGATGAGCATCTACCGCAGCATTTTTGCAGAAGATACACTTATTTGAATCTCTTTCAAAGACCAATCTTTTAAAATCAGCACGACTTAAGAGCTTCATTTTGATCAGTACACCATGTTAAATTGATATAGTTCACAGTTAATCTATCTATGAAAGATTCATCTCTAAAATACAAATTAAGCGAACGATCTTCTTTTATATCCATTATTTCAGTAGCACTCTGAATAAAACGTATGACATCCAAAATTGTCTTATTCCTATATTTCAATTCCAATGAAAATCCAGAATCATTCTGTAAAATGAATTGGAAACGTGGAGACAACGCCCAAAATAATTTTGACAGTTTAAATGATTGAGGATTTTCTATTATTCCATTGCATATTTGATCTGTAACAAGATTATATGACAAGTCCCTAGCCAAATCATTATAAACATGAGAACGTGAATATCCCAAGCAATTAAGAAATCGTGAAATTCTCAATTGATTGTGATTTTTGCAAGTATACCACACATGTTCTTTTGTCTGGATTAGTTTCACAAAATCTATTCCAAGGAAATTCAAGAATTTACATACAAAATCAGAAAATGTATTTTTTGCTATCTCATTTGTAAGTATAAGGCGATGAAATTCTTCGCATGTTTCTGGTGTCAGGTTGGGGGCATATAGATTAAATGCACTCTTGCCTATTACTGGAAACATCCATTGAATAAAATCATGCGATTGCTCCATGTAATCATCTGTAAATGAAAGATAATCTTTTACATATCTTCCGGCGTGATCTGGCTTTTCATGCAAATAAAATGCAAGCAAATCCTGAATTGAACTAGCCTTAATTTCTTTCATGTGTTTATACTTTACTTGGGACTGAATACTTTTATTATTTCAGCTTGCGCCCATGTTGGCCATTCGCCAACTTCATAATATCCATGCATATCTGTAGCCGAAGACCAGTCATAATGCAATAATTTTTGAGTTAGTTCTTCAGGTAATTCAAATTTTATTGTAGCTTTATCTTCTGCCTTTTTGTAAAGGAAGCGCAAATAATCAAATCCGCCATCAACATAACATCCATTGCATTTGCATGAACGAAAGTCATGATTTGCACGGCTAAATATAAAAGTGCCGCAAAGTTTGCAGAATAATCCGGTGTGTTTCATATGTTCTCCTGTTTTAAGGATACGAATCTTCTAAATTTTAGTCAATTAACTAATTTACATTTGTTTTCCACTTATATGCGAGACTTGGCACTGGGCATGGTCCAATTATTTTGAAAAAATCTTGCGCTTGCGATTGTGGCAAATGTATTCTCCATCCAGTGCCAGTTTGAGCACGACAAACTTTCGCATTTAACCCAAATTTATCAAACATCTGCTTTGCCAAAAACTCTTGGTCCTTTTGACCCATATTGTATACTCCAGTTTTCATTATTATACCGGAGTATACAATAAAGATCCTTCAAAATTATTGTTTTAATTCCAACAAATATTTAATATTCACCTGATTGGCATTGTAAACAATTGCCTCGTCATTTCTCACCCCGCTGTGCTCGCCATATGCCCACGTTGAATCATATCCACTTACTGGATAGCGAGTGCTTTGATATGTTCTTGCTTCTGGAATATAATATTTCCCCATTGCCATATCTACAATAAACATAAATGTTCTGTTCGCACTAGTTCTGGTCCAATATCCAGTTGAGTAACCAAGAGCTTTTGTCGCACTTCCTCTCACAAGCTTTTTATCTTCACGAAAGATTGGAGCACTGTAGATGCCAGAGCCGAACAAAGCGCCAGCAATCGCAGCATTTTTTGGAGGTTTCACTAGCATCCCGCTTTTAAGCAAGGAAAGCATGTTGGCCGTGCCACTACCATGGAAGCCACGGATAATACATTTCATTTTAGCTCCAGCGTTTTCAAACGCATTTCTCATGCTTGCGATATCAACTTTCCATGCGGAAATTGGCTTAAAATGATAACACGAATGCATCGTATGTCTAGTGTCATAATAATATCCAAAAAGCTCTTCGAGTGTCTTTTTGTCAGAAATTGTATCCAAGGAAGTATCAAAAACCCGTTCTTCCTTTACATCGTCTTTTTTATCAATAGGCTTTGTCGCACCAGTTGAAATCTTAACCAATGACGCTTGCAAACCATCAATCATAGCGTTTTGAGCTTGCACCTTCGTCATATCACTCCAAAACTCAGCCAACTCCAAACGATGCCTTCCAGTGTCTTGTGGGATGAGCATCAAGAAATCTCTGGTTAGTTTCATCATTTGTTCGCCATAATTCTTTTGCGGAACGAGATTGGCGATTTCACTAAGTACGTCTCTTGCCTCATCAACAACTTTTTGACTTACAATTCCAAGTGGAGTTTGAAACACATTGGAATCATAGTTGTATGTAATCCGGTTGTTTGAAGAACTCGCAATCTGGTGAATGTTTTCTTTTGTCAAGTAATCAATGAGCTTTGCCACTTCGGGATCAGAATGCTTAATTTGCTTCTTTGCAATAATACTTAGGCTTGTTGGGACTGCGCTTGAAACAGAAGTTTGTTTTTTCTGTGCATTCGGAGTATCTTCCACCAAATCCAATTCACGATACTCGATTTCCCCATTTCGCCCAGCACGTTTCTTTTCTGCTACCTTTTTATCCAAAAATGAGCGTCCTGCCCCCGGAAAAGTTTTAGATTGTCCAGTATCACCAACACGCCCCCATTCACAAAGAACAGTATTATCAGAGAACAAAGTTCCACGCCAAAATTTGTTATTGTTATTGACTGGATCACTCTTGATTAAATTCACCTTGTAAACTACATTGCTCATGTTTTCTCCTTAAATCATTGTTTCGCCATTACATTGTTTATACGCTCAGAGATTCATTTCTCAATAATCGACTGGCTTATTATCAAGCCACACCGCCATCTTTCCAAGAGCATCCAAATATGCCAGCAGAAGCGAAGCCTCAGTGTTCTTATGTTTCCCTACACCAGAAAAATCCTGTTCGTTACCAATTTCTGACATCAAAGTTATACTGGATATGGCACATGCATCCGAACCCATTTTGCGATTATTATTAGGCAGAATGTCCATATAACTTTCAAAGTTTGACACTCTAATATTTGAAAAACGTGGATTTATTTTAGCCATTTCCGCCTCTAGAATAGAAAGGGGAGATTTTTCAGTGTTTTTTATGACTATGCCTATTGGCGATATACAATACTCGCCTGATTCATTTATATTAATTTCGCAGTTTTTGTATTTTGACTTAAATTCGTAATAAGCGTTCATCACTTTAATGTCGCTTATACCCTTTCTATCGAGAATGCACTTTTCTTTCACAAAAAGGGCGAATTTAGCTTTTTCTGAATCTGTAATAGTTCCTCTATGCCTATTTACAATTTCTTGCGCATGATTTCCGCCACTCGAATGTGAGAAAATGATATTAAGTTTACCACCAACTTCTTCTGGATGAAATGGATGATAAGCATTTGGATCTTTCAGAATGGCATTTACATGCCCACCACTTGAATGCGAAAATGCATTCTCGCCTATAATTGGGTAGTGTTTTTGAACTCTAAGCATTTTACTTGAAACAAAATCACAAATATTCTTTATTTTAGGCGTCTTTATATTTGTTTCAAATTGTGGAATCTTTTTAGCTATAATCATTGCGATTTGCTCTATTGAGGCATTGCCTGCCCGCTCGCCAACTCCAGTAAAACATCCTTCAACTTGAGTGATACGCACCCCATCCGGTTTCAAAACATTAGAAGCATAAATTGAATTTATTGAATTTGCGACAGCAAGGCCAAAATCATTGTGAAAGTGAACAGACCATACAATTCTATTGATTCGCTCTCTGCCATATTCGTTACAAAGAATGTTATAATAATATTGCGCCTTGTCGAACACAGAGCCACCGCAACAAAACACATCTCCTCCAATAGTATCAGGAAGATTTATAACTTCCACATCTGATTCAACAGCGGCCCTTAAAAGATCTACAACAAATGAATTGTCTATAGTAGATCTTGAAAATCCTTCAAGTGAAAACTGAATATCAAAATCTTTACTAAACTTTCCAAAAAGGGATCGAACAAGCGACGGAATGTGGCCAATCTTCCCCTCACCAATAGAAGCCTTTATAAGATCTGGCGAAACAGGAAAATATGTGTGGATAATTTTTCTTCCATTGCCAGAAATAAGAGCATTCGCACAAGCTTCCATTTGAGCTTCTTTCAGTTGTGAAAGAGCAGCAATGGCCACAGATTGTCCAGCATTGTTCGCAATTGCCTTGACAATGTTAAATTCCATTTTAGAGGCAGCTGGAAATCCAGCTTCAATAATGTCTACACCTATATCTTCTGCCATTTTGGCATAAGTGAGATTATCATCGTAGGACATAGCAGCACCAGGCGATTGCTGTCCGTCACGAAGAGTCGTATCAAGAATAGATATTTTAGTTTTCATTTTGGTGAAATCACCGCATTTTGATAACATTGTCTTTTGGGGGCATTTTAGAGGCTGGAACAATAAGATTTTCTTCTTGCCTCTTTTGCTTCAATTGCTCGAAAGCTTTCTTCGCAACTTCTTCAAATGTAGAAAAACAAATTTGCAAATAACGCTCAATCGGATCGAACTCCACTTCTGGAACGCATTCAATAATTCCAATTTCACCATATGAATCAAATTTGAAATCAAATGGCATTGAAGTTGGACCATGAGGAGTGTTTATTCCAATCACTATATTTCCAATAGCATGCATGGAATCAAATTCTCCGCTTCCCTTATATTTGGCACCGTATGGCACATTCAATGTCAAAGAATATTGCTCAAACGAAAAAGATCGTGATTCAAAAACTTTTTTAATATCTTGATGCTTCATAATTCCTCTTTTCTTTGTTTAGAATTCAAATTTAATTACACCAAAAAATAAACTCCCAACCATTCCTATAATCCAATTGTGAAATGAGAAAATAAATTCATTGACTCCCTTTATATCATTGACAACAAGCACAAACAAATAAGGAACGAAAATGATAAGGGCAATAAGAATGAGTATTTTAAAGATTTCAGTCATGGTTTCTCCGATGAAATGATGCAATACAACATAGCAAACAAAACTTAAAAATCAAGCTCAAACAGCAAAAAGATTGATCAACTTTTTCAACAAAAGTGCATTCCCCAAAATAAAACAACCCCATACATACACAATCAACAATATAGAAATAATTATTTCAAATATAGTCTTCATTTTGATAGTTTTATTGGTGTGTCTGTTATTTTTCTTAGATAAATATTCACTAACGCCATTATAGTTGGCAACATCATATAAAATTCAGAATTAGGATCAATATCAAAACCGAATTTTGCCGCAATAATAGTGATTATTGCTGTCACATTTGTCCAAATAGTCTTTGATTTAATCCAATTTTTCCCAGATTTGGCTACACTTATAATATCCAAACCAAGTTCCCCTATTTTTTCAGGAGTAATGCTTTTTTCATTTTTTACTACAGAAGTAATGTCACTTTTTGAAATCGCCAATGATTCTGCTTCTAATCTTCTTAATACTTTCGACAGATCCTTGCCCTCAGTATTTAATACTTTTATAGATACAGGAACTCCATCTATATCAACTCTGTATATTTTATCGCTATTATTTATTTCATTCACATATCATTGATTCTATGAGAACTATGCTTTCCCCTGTTGATATTTGTCTTCCCAATCACTTATGGCTTTAATTATGTACTGAGGGTTCATTTTATACCAGCCGGAACAATTTAAGCAACCAATTTCCAAAACAGCTATTTTATCGTCTCCATATTCACAAATATCAAGTGAATACATTTGATCTGGTTGCCATGGATCAGAGGCCACTTCATTAGCCAATTCAATAATCTTTCTATTGTCACATCCAGGCTCTTCTGTCGCTCTTCCATTCACATTGTAAAGAGTGCTAGAGGCAATTTTCCCGTCAATTATGGCGAAACGAAATTCACGTTTAATCTTTTCAACACCGCTAACATAAACAAGCTCTTCATTTGGAATTTCCGCTGGGAAATTATAGCCCATATAAGTCAAATCGTGATTTATAGTTTCTTGCTTAAATACACGTCCAGTAAATATTTTGTTCCCCTTATCTGGACGCATAAAGAATTGTCCGTGAAAATGAACCAAATGGAGCATTGGCATATGTTTCACATGTCCAAATGTTGAGAAATATCCCATATTATCCTTCATGAGCATATATTTATGCCAATAAGAAGAATACACATGAAAATCAAAGTTTTTATTCCAGAATACTCCTTCAACTTTTGATTTCAAATGATTCACGAAATTAATGCATCCATATGGAAACACAAATTCATATTTCATTAAATCAAGTTTATTACTCATTGCATCGTGTTTTTCTTTTGGAATCGAGTTGAAACACTCCACAAATGAGATTTCTTCATAATTTACTCCAAGTGATACACATGCGCTTTTCACTTTTGAATAAAAATCAGCGTCCCACATTCCCTTTTCCAAAAACATGTACATGTCATTTTTCCTTCATCAACATTGCCGCAAGAACGAAAGCATGTCCCATAGATCTATTAGAATTATTCAGGACATCTTTCAACGTCATGCCAAGCTCATAATGGTCATACCCATCAAAGTCAATCAAAAACGACATAAATATTATTGAACATATTGCCATTTAAGTCCATGGGAGGCTTTTCGAACACCCTTACAACACAAACAAATAAGCCCTTGAGAAATTCCGGTGCTCCTATATGCTTCTGCAATGCTTTTATAGATTTTTTCTATTCCATCTTCCGATATTGACTTGACTGCCTTCTTAAAACAAACTAGTGGCTTTTTATTCACCCTACATTCATATGAATAATTGACATTTTCAGACTGAGTTGTATATTTCAAATTAGACAACCTGTTATTTTCTTTATTGTTATCTAAATGACTAACCACCATATTATGCTGGCATTCTCCAACAAATGCCAGCATAACAAGTCTATGAATTAAAACTCTTTTTTTATTTACATTTTTAATTCTATATCCACCTGAAGTTAAGCTCCCAAATGTTATATGTCCACTTGGCATCATTATTCTACCCATATTAGATACTGAGATTGAAAGTCCATTAACTTCAATTTCTTTAAAAATCTCCCCATCAATTTTGTCATCTGAGTATCTCCATTTATATCCATATGCTGTTCTAGTTTCTGGAAACCTACAAGCAAGAATAATATTTCCTTTGTTCAATAACGTATCACATATTCTATCATATCTTTTTATAAAATTCCCATTTAGATCTAGTTGATCCACTGCTCTTCTTTTATGAGACAACGGTCGATCAACATTACCACAATTTTCTTTTGCCGTAGTCCATCTCAAATTTTCAACCCTATTGTCGGATCGATTCTTATTGATATGATCTACATGCTTTTTACCATTAGGATTTGGTAAAAAGGCAATAGCAACAATTCTATGAACCAATGTATTATAAACCTTCCCGTCATTAGCAGTCAGGCGGGCTCTTACATACCCTCCAATTTTTGACAGATTATTTAATATATAACCAGTATTATCATTCCGAATTAAACCTTCACTTGAAACAGAATACCTATCATAAGGCGCATTTACTTTCTTCCAACATATCTCCATAATATTCTCCTTTATTTGAAGAATATTATTCTAAATATTATACACCTAATCCTTTATTACTGCCAGAAATTCTCAAATATCTTGCATTCCACTTCTTCGCCATTTGGCAATGTGACATTTATTGGTCCCAAAAAGAATGGCGAAAATGCTTTTCCAAAGTCTTTTGACTGAGAAGTTGCCACAATAACCTGATCTTTATCAAAAGATTCTTTTCTCCACTCTTGGTAATTAAGGACTCTTATTTTCATATTTAAACTTCATTTCCCCAAACATCCCAACCTTCATGTTGTTCTCTTGCGAAAAGTTCAATACGTGGCAAATCACCGAATAACGTCTCTATATTTTTCCTTACTGCTTCCGGCTTTTTACTGTGTTTTGTTCTTTCTGCTGCAACTTTTTGATAAACATTGTTGGATTTTTTATATTTAAGCATTGCGCCTTTTGTTCCAAAAAGACAAAGCTCATAATTCTTCATTGTCCATGCACCAAGATTTGCCACTGTTTTTCCAGTTGAAGTCAATTTCTCCCAAACAAATGCCACGGTAATATATTTAAAGCCCCAACTCTCCATTGTTTCAATTGCTTCACCTAAATGTGCATCTGTTGACCATAAAAATAGTGCGCAATCCTTTTGAGAAATGCTGACTACAGGAAGATTTTTAATCCAATCTTTACTTTGGGTTGGATAATGCTTATCCATACTTGTGAATCTTTTTCCATCATATGTTTGCAATTCTTTGCTAGAAAAACTCCACGGAGGATCAGCATATATAATCTGATACTGCTTATTTGGAAATGGTATGTTTTCTGGCTTTGTGGAATGAGGCGTAAAGTTTTCACTATCTTTAGAGGCATTATTGTTTCCTCTTAAATAGGTTAATGCGGATTCATATTCTGTAAGCCCCTTAATCATTGGGCATCTCCCAACATCCTCAAGGTGAATTCTGTCTTCGTAACGGTCTTTATCTTCTGTGTTCATCTAATATCCATCAATTAAGATTTTTCATAAATGTCCGAATCCCATTCTTGCGGATTGAAGCGACTAACGCTTTTGCAAACTTCATCCCAATAAAAGCTGTTCAAATGTAGGTCTTTTGGATTGTTCGCAGAAATTTTATTCACAAGATTTCTGAATTTAGAACAAATTTCATTAAACTGGCCATCAATTAATTCCTCAAATGCTTTTTGAATTTCGCTATAATAATGATTATAAGTTGCCTCACGAAGTATATTTATGCTAAGAGCATCAATCTTACCAATACCATCTTTATATATGGCTTCACTAAATCCAACACAAGAATTTAAACAATCAAAAGAAAATACAACTTTCTTCAATATTGAAGATTTTTGACTTAGATCAAAAACTGTGCTAAAGCCTTCGTTTAACCCTTCAAGCCACTTCAAATTTGAATATTCAGAAACAAGTGGAGAAACAAGAGAATCTATCAAGGATTTAGTCTCTTTTTTATACTCTGGATCTATATCAATAATTATTTTATATTTCCCTGCTACATTTTTCATAATTTAATCTCCTGTTGCACGATAAATTTTTTCATATTTTAATCATTTTTCTTTGCCATGCAAAATGGGACAATTTTGTGCGCAACATTGTTTATTAGTCTTTCCGCAATTATATCCATGTCCCATTAACGAACTTCTGCCATTTGTTTCTTGTACAATAGGCATTTTCAAATCGACAATGCATATTTTTTTCTTCATACATTGATCAACAATCGCTTGGTATTCCATAATATCTCCTTGCGCTTATGCATTATTTCTAACAAACACTTGCTTTCCATTAAACACAACTTCTTGTGCTTTTTTAACAGGCGTGTTAAATACATCTTTTTCAAATTGTTTGTTTACAAATGGGTTGTAATGTATTTTATCATAATCAAAACTCCACTTTTCTGGAATTTTTTCAACAAATGATTCAGCATAACAATAAGCATGCACGTTTCTTTTATTATCTGAAATTGTTTTCTGTCTTCCTTTTTCATTAACAGTAAACGTACAATTGAATGCAGTTAAGGTGGAAGTTTCTAGAATCTTCTTCCATTTTTTGTAATTCCGTATCTCGACGTAATATACGTCTCTTTTTAAGTTCCGAAATATGCGGTAGTTTTTCACTTTCTTGCCATTTCGCTTTTACCAACTAAATACTACACAGTTTGTTTCATTCTCTATAGTAAACCTAACATTTAAATTATCAACTGTTGGGAATACATCATGTTTTTGCAAAACCAATATAGCTCTCCATTGTTCTCCACTAATGGATCTAAATGAAAAATTTCCTTCATCTTCAACAGGAAATGTTACTGAATTTGCATTACTATTATTAGCAAAATTAAGTAATTTAATCCAAATTTTTGTCCTGAATATTTCAGTGGCTTGCAATAATGCATTTTTGTCATCTGCAATCGTCTGCATTTTGCGCAAAATATTCGCAGAAAATGCTCTACGTGCCTCATTGACAATTTTCAAAACAGTTTCATGTTCTTTTTCCATAATTTACCTTACTTGTTCTTGACAGACTTTAAGTTATTCCCGTCAACAAAATATAACGTACTATTGATATTAAACAATTTGTTACTGGCATCAAATGGCGGGTTGTTTACATTCTTTCCGTCATTACCCTTGAACAATTCAATTTCATCCAAAGTCGCCAAAACAGCAACTCCAGTATCCAAAACAGCACAATTTATAGTACAAAAATCAACATTATTCACAATCCGAACAGAATACTTCTGCCAGTTTTGTTCAAATGTAAAGTAGAAACGATGGTATTCTCCTCCCTTTTCAGCTATAACAATACAAATGTTTTTTGCAGAATATGCATCCAACACTTTATGTCCCTTCAATTCGGGAATAGCGTACATAGCCACAGCACCATTCTGATAAGGCAATGCAATAAATATATTCCCAAGTAGATTTTGAAACATTACGCCATCATAACAGCGAATCGTATTATCCAATATGTCGCACGCTTGACGAACCCCATGCAAGATCTTAACTCCAATCTTGGTAAACGTGTTTTCTGTCATCTTGCCATTAAAATGGGTATAAATACACCCATTTCTATACATCATATTCATAGCGGAAATTTCCCCAATCTTAGCCCCATTTACCATGAAAAAACTCGCAATATTATTTTTCAAAACTGCAATAATTGGCGAAGTATCTCCAGAGTCACACAATAAAACCTTTGTGGCTCCAGAGATATCCACAATTAATGGCGAACCATTTCGCATATAAACATGATTCTTGCAAACAAAATATTCAACACCAATACAAGAAAACACGCTCTTTATAACTTCTGGCATTGTAAATGCAATATTTACCGTAAACATCGCAGACACGTCACGAACAATATTCATATTTACAGGAATAGTCAAAACACCCATACTGTTAATGGACGGCGGTTCAGACCTTTTATTTTCAACAAAAATATATTTAAACCACTCAAGAAATGCTGGAGGTACATTGCTCAATGGATTGCAAAAACGAGGCAAAGACGCCTTTTTATCCAAACACGAAATACCCTTATCCATTCGTTCAGACCAATCTTTCGGCGAAAAATCAGGGTGCGTACCTTTATACGGATGCATATTCACATACATCTGAAATGCAAGAATACCAAAAGAATACCAATCACTCATCTTAGTCCATTGTTGATTTACAACTTTTCTATCACGAATACTATCCATAATAGCTGTGGCCTTGTAAGTTGGAGTTTGATAAGAATCCACATCAATAAAATGAGGATTCATATTGGCTGGACCACCAAAAAGAACATTCATTTCATTTAAATCTACAATAAGACAATTAGCTTCATGAACTTTCTTAACCACATCATGCATTTTACCAACGAAAGCCGTAACTTCACCAGAGTCAATGTTGTTGGACTGCATGTAAGCTTTGGTGAAAAGCAAACAAATAGGGTCGCAACCAGACATAAGGTCCATGGAATAACCAACTGGAACATTGTTTTCCCAAATAACGCCCAATGGCTTCAAAACATTATTAGAATTAATCGCATTCAACTCCTTGAACTTGTCCATGGGAATCATCTTGGAAGCATCGTGGTAAATTTTAAGGGCTTTTCCGCTAGAACTATAAACATCAGCTTGGCCACCTGCCCCAAGGAAGTTTTTATCGGTAATTGTGACTTTACCCATTCCATCAACTACAAGATTCTTTTTCATTGAAAACTCCTATTGGAAAGAAAGAGCAGAAACAGAAAGGTCATCATAGTGAATCATTCCAGTTTTCTTCATTTCTCTCTTGAAAGCTTTAAAACGGCGATTCACAAAATCTGTATGCAAGTTCTTAAAACCAAACAAAGAAACAAGAATGATATTCAACTCTGTATCGACCAGTAACTCACTATATTCGGCATGCGCCTTTTTGAAAGTTCCAACACCATCAGATGCAACACCAATATATTCAAGTTCGCAATCAATAAGAGATACTGTGCAATTATGATAAAATTCATAACCTAAATCAACAATCGGAAAAATAGTTGTTTTTTTTGTAATACTGGAAAAATCACCAGCATAGACAGCGTTCTTGTCTTTTATTTCATAATCCGTGATCATTATTTTATCACTGGCTTTACCAAAGCCTTCATTGTAAGAAATTGCATCAATAGGATTTAAATTATAGGGAAGATAAAAAGAGGCATTCGAAGTGTATTCACATTGACGAAGAAAAATTGAATTACTTTCTTTCTTTTTCCAAAAAGCCCATCCATCACCATAAAACATAATATTGCTTCGTTGCCCATCCGAAATAGCAGTCACTAATGTCGCATAAATAGAATGTCTGGAAAGCTGCATAAGCTTCGTCCAAGCACTTGCTCCAACAACTGTTGACTCGCCAATCTGAGCAACAATTTCTTTAGTGACTGGTTCTCTCCATTTACCTTTGCCAAGCACTTCTTCCAAAGCCATTTTCGCACTAAGACCAAGGAGTCTTGCCCCAATATCTAATTGCCCACAAATATCGTTTGATCCAGAACAGCCGTCACAAACAATGGCATAGCCAACGTCCATATCGTTTGCGAAAGTTCCTTGAGTCGACCAATCTTGGTTGGTATCGTGGTCATTGCCTATGTGAAAATAATTATCGCCTGATTGATACATCATATGAAATTCTCCTTAATTCATAATACATGAATACAAACGCTTGTCAAGCATACTTTTCATCAAATTTAAACTTTTTTGACAACTGTGAATCCCCAAACTCTACCTTTGCCAAAACCGTTGAGAACTTCACAACCCCAATCCTTAACAGAAACTTTAACCATTGTGTTTACCCCAATTCTATGTTTCGGCCAAATGCCCAAACCGAAAGAATCTTGAACTTCGTCATTCATATCACAGTGCCAATCCCTGTAATATTTCCCGACCTTGTAAAATATTGTTTTATTCCATGAACCTCGCCCCCATTGATCATGTTTGCGATATGCATATAAATATTTGCCATCAAAATTCAAGTTGTGTTTTTTTGCATAAGCTTGCATTTCTAGCTTCTTTTGCTTAAGAGATTTTACCCGTTTGACATCTTCCCAATCAAAATTACTCTTAATAGGACAATTCTTAAAGAAGCTCTTCTTTAAATTTTGACAATACATAAGGTTGTTCCAATTCAACGCTAATTTGTGATCAAGAACGAATTTTTCAGAAAGCTCTTGATACTGAGAAATAAAAAACAAATACCCATTTTTCATGAAATTATTTGAAATGTATTTTGAAATCTCACGTATGAATTTTTCAGAAAGCTTTTGAAATTTTAATATATAATGCAAATTCAACTTCTTTTTAAACTCACGTATGAATTTTTCAGAAAGCTTTTGATATGCAGAAATACATTCCCAATCAACTTTGTTTTTAAACTCACGTATGAATTTTTCGGAAAGCCTTTGATATTGAGAAATATATTCCCAATCAACTTTGTTTGAAAAATACCTAATGAAGTTTTCAGATAACACAACTTTGCACGAAATATCATACCAGCCAAGTGGACTGTATTGAATAAAATAAGAAACAGAACAGCTTAAACCTGCTTCTTTAATAATTTTTTTAATTTCTCTTACAAGACTTGCATTCATTTTTTACTCCATAAACAAAATAAGGCCACCACTTATTTTTATTGTGGTGGCCTTATTTTTTCCAATTTAATTTAGATCACCAGACTAGATACAGACGATCCTCCAGAAGCCATGGAAGCTTGTGCATTGGAATTGCCGCCTTGCAAAGACCTCGAAGTGCTTTCAATGCTCTTGCTCACAAACCCAGCCATCTTTGCAAGAGTGCCTTCCATGGAAGTCTTCTGCACAAGTGCGGAAAGGTCAATGAATTGAGTCAATCCAGCGGCCTGCTGAAAGTGTGCCAATGCACTGGAAACACCAGAATCTCCAACACCAATCAGAATGACCGCAATCGACTCCAACACTTCCGCTTTAACACCAGCATCATAAGCCTGCTTCACATGGTTTGCAGTATAACTCATATTGTTATCCATTCCATCCGTAACCACATAAAGCACGCCGTTTACTTGATAATCCTGTCCATTCAGCAACGCACCATAAGTGACAGATGCTTCAATAGCCGTCTTGACGGCGAAATAAAGCTCAGTTCCGCCACCAGCACGGAACTTCTGGTTATATTCAGTATCAGAGATTTTCTGAATTTCACGGAAACCATGAACTTCATGTACCGTATCATCAAACGTAACCAATCGCACCAGAAGGTTATTCTTTCGTGGAGACTTGCGACAAGCCTTGATAATGGCATTGCAGCATTGTTCCACGTTTCGTTCATGTCCACTCATAGAACCAGACATGTCAACAGCGATAGTTACAAGCGTATATTCGCTTGCTTGAAGTTCATTGAGAGAAACTCCAGAAAATGCAAAGTTCGAGGCAGTTGTAAGTTCCTGCATATCTGGAATGGTGGTAGAAACATTAGGCGTAGTCATTGATAATTCTCCTTTTTTATTTTTCGTTGTATTACAGGTCGGTGGACTTCACGAAACGCATACCCTTCGCCTTCATGTCTTTCACGAAAGCTTGGCCAGCGGCCTCGAAACCCGGAACAGAACTGGAGCAGTCTTCAATGAAGACGCACTTCTTGGCAAGATCTTCTCCACCAGCTTCGATTAAATCTTCAATCGATCCCTTCACGCAATGAGAAAGGGCTTCACCAGCGATCCACAACTCATCAACCGACTGGAGGGTCTGAATGAGACGAGTGTTAAGCATAGTTCCGGGGTCGGAAGGGTCGGAAACTTCCGCCTTAAAGATGCTATAGTGCTCGGTCAAAGGATTAGTCCCCTTGACGCAGTAATCAATAGTCCGCACAGAGTCACGAGCCCACTTGCGGATAGCATCCGAAAAAGCTGGAACCAATTGAGTGCCCCACGAAGCAATCACGCAATGGGTTGGCCAAATCAAAAGAGGATATTTATTTTTGGAATTTTCCAAAGACGTGACATAATCAATCATACGTTGACGCAAAGAAATAATAGTGGGAGTCCAAACGCCACTTTCAACATCCGCCTTCGAAATTGCCGTAAACGGACTAGGGTGATTTCCACTGGAATTAACCCAAAAACAAGCATGGGCAACGTCCAATTCTTGGTGGGAATCCAATGTAACATGGATTCCATTAATCCGCCGACCAACACGCCCAACAAGAGCAGACAGTCGAGCGGCATCAGAATCCGCCCCAGTCACAAACAAGGCTCCATTTGGACTGCAAAAATCATTCTGAACATCAATAGCAAACAAGTGAGTCTTCTTCATAATCATTCTCCTTCATTGGTTTTGAACATTTCATCCTACAAGAAAAACATAATCGATAGGGCGTTACTTTGCAAGCTTTATTTTGCTCAATTTTTGCCCACAGCTTCGTAATCGATATTGAATTCTTTCACGAATTTTTCTTTCAATCCAAGAGCCTCCACAATCTTCCTTGGATCGTATTCAGAAAGCATTTTAACAAGAGATTGCCCCTTGCGCATGGAAAATAAAAATCCTTTTTCAATTGGATTTTGTACATTCTTCATTACAGCAAGTGCATATTCCTTCTGATTCTCAATATCCTTCACTTTCGCATAAGTGCCATTAATATTGTCAATCAATGCGTTATATTCTTTCTCAACAAGATCAAAGAATTTTCTGTCTTCGCAAAAGTGCAACAAATATTCCGCTTGTTCATTTTTCATAACAAGATGAAGAACATTTTTTGGAGAAAGAACACCATTTTCACGCATGTTTGCAATTGCAAGATATTTTGAATTCTTCAATTTCAAACGCCATGGTTTGCCTTCTCCATCCTCATTGTAAATACAAAGAACACAACCTTCATCCATCGCAGGAAGACTTTCAACAAACTCACAAAGTTTGTTGAAGTTAGATTCTTCGATGGTTTTAAAGTTATATACTGGAGCACTCGGAATTCTCATTTTTTCTGCAAGTTTTTCAACTTCAGAGAAATGCCATTCAAGTTGGGTATTCATGTCACGAACACCAAGCAAAGTAAGGGCACGCTCCTTATATGGAGTCACAATTCTGTTTTCTGGAGCAGTCAACTCAAAAGCAAAGCACAAATGCTCAAGTTCTTTATGTTGCTCAAGATATTCAGCAATTCGAGGATAATGCGGAGTGCTAACGCTCAAATAATGGAAAGACACACCAAGAGCATTTGATCCTTCTGCAAATGCCATGGAACGAGTGGAGAAATTCCACTTATTTCCGTCATGATAGTAAGTGATCAATGAGCCGTCAAGTTTTCCAAAAATATAAGAATTCAAGATTTTAAACTGTCTTACTTCACCGCCTGCACGCTTCTGATAGACATAACTTCCATCTTCCGCCATAGGGAATTTTTGAAGTTCTACACCTTCACAAAGATTATAGAAGCGATCAAATGAACGTGCCAAAACTTTCCATGTACCTTTTTGAAGGATTAGAGCACGACATTCATCGCAAATTGGATCAAATCGTGGAGATTCAATCTGATCATAATTTAGAACTACACGATCATCATACTGACGCACATTTATCTTAAAATTGTCGATCAACGCTTGCAGACCGTTTTGCTTAATGTATTCTACGACTTTCATTGGACACTCCAGAGTAAAGGATTCGGTTTCATTTCCCTAATTCATAATAGGGATTTTTGAGAGGCTGTCAAGCTAATTTTCGGATTATTTTTCCTCAAATACAGTTTCATATTCTGTGCTTTTTATTCCAATGTCTTCAAAGTTTATTTTTGGTGTTGTATTTTTTAAATCGTCAATAACTTTTACACAAAATGGAATCTTTATAATTTTCTTGCAATGTTCGATTTCTAATTCATCAAAGTCAATAACGGTTGAAATCTTCTTCTTAATTCTTCCATCAACAAAAGTGTCGTGATAAAAATGCTTATATATGAAAGAGGGAATTTCGCTTAGGTGGTCAGCTTTAACTTTACCAATAAAATGTTCTTCCCAATCACGCTTAAATTCTCGGCTTGGGAAACAAACTGCGTTGGATGTCATATCATCACAATAATTAAAACGACATATTAAATCATAATATCCTTCTGAAACGCCAACCACTTGCATAATAAAACCCTTAGCGTTATCTGAAGCTTTATAAAAACACAAATCGCCGACCTTAAATTCAAGATTGCCATATTTCTCTTTAATAAGTTCACAAAAAGAATTGTTTGCTTTCAAAAAATTTACAACTACATTAATTTTTTCAGCAACGTCAACAGTGTCAAAAATATCCATAGCTCTCATTTTTTACCTCTTTTGAAATTTATTTAACAAAATCTAGTTGGATTATTGTAAAATTCTTCTTCCATTTGTCTTCGTTCTTCATCTAATTTTTTCAATCCCGGTCCAACAGTCTCCACATACCATTCATACCATGCAGTTCTTTCTTTGGCGGATTTAAAGAACGGCTTTGCTTCCGGCATATCTGGTGGAAGATCTGGTGGAAGTGGTTTTATTGGCTCTTCCATAAAATTACTTCTCCACAGTTCCAGTTCGTCCGTTAGTTTTGGGAAACAAATCTGAATCATTTTCTTCACCAGTAGCAAAAGCTTCTTTTGTAGAAGAAGAAGTCACAATGACAACATCAGGAAGGGGAGTGCGTCCAAATGTAGAAAGCCAAAATGCACCAGGATATTGGCGGAACATAAGGCGATGCTCTCTTTCAAAATCAATCAAAGCCACTTGCTGGCGATTCCATTCAGCACGATGACGCTCAATTGCATCAATCACCTTATTAAAGGTTGCAGTATCAATATTTGGCACACTTTCATGAACAAATTTTACAATTGCATTTTTGCCATCGCCGCCACGTGCCTGAGCGTGATTTACAAAAATCTCTTGCAATTTGTCAAACTGAAACTGAACGGTGCCAGAAACACCAGCAAGAGTCTTCTTCATCTTGTCAAACTCAGAAGTGTTTGCTTTTTGTTTAGCTTCAATTTGAGTACGAAGACTTGCTTCACGATTCAATGTGCTGCATCCACCACCCATCAGAACAAGGGCGGCAACAATAACAACACCAGAAATAATCAGACCTTTCATAACTTCTCCTTTTAGTTTGGTTTCATGCAGTCATACAAATGATAACATAGAAATTGATTCCATGTCAATTAAAATCTTCTATTATTTAAACTCCTAATCCGCATTCCCCGTAACATGAAAGAATCATCTTTCTTTCCATAATCGTTACGAAAGAAATAAGTCCAAACACAAACCTGAACAATTCCTACAACACCAATATACCAAGGCAATGCCCAATCTGGAGGTGCAATAGAAATGTAATCAAAGTCCGAGAAGTGTTTTCTAGCAAAAGTCTCATATATTTCTTTTTCAAGCAATGGCAAAATAGAATCATCAACAGAATTATTCATAAAGATATTTCTAATATTTATTTTGCAAATATCTTTTTCAGTCCACGAAAAAACATGAACCCAAGTCGGTCTCTTACTGTCTGCCCCACCATAACAAACAACAATGTCATTTTTCTTGCCACCAATCCATTTAGATTCCTGATAATTTCCCATTTCAATTGTCGAATTTCCATCAAATCCAACTAAAATTACGTTCGCCTGTTTGGCTGGCCCGATTCTTGCACACATTTCATCGAATTTATCTATCGATATTGTCGTTTTCGCACTACCGAGCAAACGATTTGATCTAAACCAATCACTTGTTTTTGGATATTCAAAAACTTTTACATCACTTGGAACTTCTGGATAATTCCATACAGTTTTAGATCCTTTGATTCGATTCGTGAAAGTTCTATTTTCAGAAATAGGAACCATATAATTTGAAATATTATTACAAACATAAATATTATGGTCTCCACTTTCAAATCCAGATTTATAAACCCATTGCTTTGAAATTGGTCCAAATTTTGCACTTAACTGATTAAACAACGATTCTGAAATATTCTCCGCTGAATCAATATTGGTTTTCGCCTCCCAATATTTATTATGGGTTGTGTATGAATAACTAACGTGAGTTTTCCCCTTATTGTCGGTTTCAGTGTGTTGAACCTTTTCAACCCATCTTGGATGATAAACCACAGACGTAATTCTTCCACTCCATATCTCTGTGTCATCTGTCATGCTACTAAATGAGATATAATGAAAAATTCCAGAAAGTGCAAATGCGAGTAATCCAACTCCAAGAAACTCGTAAAAAGACACGTTATCATACTTCATGTAAAGCACAAGTCCGAAAACCACACAAACAACTGCAATGATGTAAAACATTTCCATGACAATTCTCCTTTTTTGGTTATTGCAAAGAGTAGCATACCAAACTCAAATGTCAACATCTTTTCTTAGATTTTAATTACCACATTTCCCAATAATCATATCTTCTACACTTAGTGCATTGTCTGCTTCTTTCTGAAAGATTCTTGAATTTGTGAACACAGTTTTCTTGCAAGATTTTAAGCTGGGAATAATCCCTATCCAATGCCGCTTTTCGCTTATCGATTCTCACCAATAGTTTTGCGAGTTTAGACTGATTTGCTACTTTTTTACCACTTTGGATCGGTTTCATATGTACAGTTTTCGAGCATGAATTTTCTGGCTTCTTCAAAAGAATTAAAACAAAACATTCTTTTGCGGCTTCTCATTGGAAGTTCAATCATTTCATCAATCGAAAGCCACTTATGGCTTTTTTCTCCACGCTTAAATAAGCAGTATGTTTGTGGGTCACCATTTTTTCTTTTAACCCTGTAATCCTGAAAAGAAATGCTGAAAATATTTTGATTTAATCCTTGATTATGAATTTCAAGAATGCCTTGTCTACACATATATTTATATGAAATTAAAGGCTTAATTTCACTTAATTCTTCAACAATAGGAGAATTTAGCTTCTCGACGTTTTCTGCGGAAATATGTAGTTTTTTATTCATTGAATATGACTTTCCATGTAAAGTATGGCATAGGATACATTATTTGTCAATGTATTTTGTCTAATATTTTTTTTGCCTCACAACATCTACAAGTAGTATTATATCTATGTGCGTCCGAATCACAATCAAAATCATTGTATACTTTGGAAATAAAAGTTTCCATTTCTTCAACTTTGACCACAATTTTCCTAATTTCGTCTTGTCTATCTTTGTCATCAAAGGCGAATAAAAGTGTGCTAATCTGATTCGACAATTTGTGTTTGTTTTCCATATTAGATCACTATATAGTTTTATTCTTCTAGCTTTGGTACAAGATCGACACTAAAGTTTTTATTTTTTAATTCAGAAACTTTAAATTCCATAGATGGAATAGATATAATTTCTGCGTGCCTTATTTTATAAGAATCAAACTTATCTGATGCATATAAATAAAACCAATGAAATGCCCAAATAAAAAGCAAGACTACAAGTAATATCTCACTTTTCACAGCGAATTCAATAAAATTGTTATTACATTTCGGTGTAATTAACCAAAATACAATTGAAAAAGCTACATATGCCATAATCGCTATAATCGAAATAATCGAAATCGTTGAAAACATATTTCTCCAGTGCAGGTTCACAGTTAAGACTGTGAGCTATCTTTATTTTGCGTGTATCCGCTTTATTTCTCCGCAATGAACACATTTAACGTCGTAGCAACACCAAGAAGCCGTTGTTTTTATACATGTAAAAGTATTTATGGATTCTTCAATGTGTAGACATCCTTCTGGATGTATTGCTTCCCATTTATGCAAATGAAAGTCGCCAGTAAACAAGAACTTAATTAGTCGTAGCATGATTTTCCTTTGATAGGAATGAAAACTTATAAAACGATTTATTAAAATGGTTGAGACTACACCATACTTTGAATTCCCTTTCGTCTCCTAATTCCTTGCGGTTTGAGACTTATCCACCTTTTTACAGGTATGAATCATGGTTGCCATCCGGCAATGGTTTATTTCCTCACTCATTCTGCCAATTTTTCAGCTTCCGATGATAGCAAGTCACCAGAAATTTACTCTATTGACATATTTGTACACCTTGTCAGATATACAAACTCCACAGCATCGTGGACGTTCACCACTTTATGTGAGGAATGGAAGAGACTGTGACTTTTGATTAGTTTATATCCAATTGTCCACACTAGAGGGCTGCGCTCTATCCTTTGCGGCTTCGCACCTTTCAATGCAAAATACCACTCAACCCTCGTATCCTCCTTTTGGCAAAGGTTTGGAATCGCTTTTCCGTTAATCCCTTGTCGGCATTTCTGCCTTAAAGGTTTCACAGTTAACATGAAAATAAGCCCTAGTCGCCAAACTTGGACCTAAATCTACCCTTTGATTACTCCACTTTCTTATCCTACCTACGCAGTTAGCCTCGGTAAAATCGTCCCTGTAAAGATCTGCCATATGAACAACAGATTAAATCTCAGCTTGCTTGACTGAACTGTTAAGTCGCAATAACGTTGTGTAGACGTTATTATTGCTTTCCTCATGTTGCCATGAGATTATCTTTTGTGTATTCCACTCCCAACCGTTGCCAGTTAAAAATGAAATACACATGGAGATCAAGCTCCCCATTTTATTAATTTCAAAGAACATTAAATCTTACTAAACTTCGTTCAATTAAGAACTATCGTTTTCGTTCAAGCATTATAGCCAACCGATTAATCTTTTCAAATTGTTTTTCGATTTTTTTCTTCACTTTTTATGCAGTATAAGTTGCTTCCTATTATCCACGCAGAAACAGTAATGCACCAGAAAGAGAAAACATAAAACATAGCGCCAATGGACAACTAGTAAACATAAAAAGAAAAAATAATACAGCGAAAATAATACCTGTCAATTTGTAATTCATAAGCCTCCTTGAATTTTACTTTTTAAGTCTTGCCGTAATATCTGTAATGAGCCTTGCTATTTCACTACAATCTTCAATTGAAATTCCCTTTTCGGATATCAAAGCACAAATTCTATTAGTATCTGCAATTCTTCGCTGTTTCCTAGCTTCCTCTTTTACTTTTTCCTTTGCTCGACGAATCTTTTTTTCTTCTTCTTGTTTTTTTTGCAAAGCCAGTTCTCCATTTAAAACTTCTTCCTTGAATTCATCTTCATAAAGCCACCTAAATGGAATTGTTGTTTTGTCAGTCTCTTCTCCAAGAGTTTTTTCTTCACCAAACTTATCAATGAATCTTATGTAATAAAAACAACAAAATTTAATGCCAAATGGTGTGATATTTTTCTCAGGCTTAAAGTCTGGAGGTGTAGCATTTGAGCCAAAGAATCCCCATGCCCATTTCATCTTTTCAGGCTCTCCAGCCCATGCAAATATCTCATTCATAATAAAATCAATACGAATTTTCATTCTTTCTATGAAAGAATTATAATCCTTGGTTTTAATTTCACTCCAATTTTCAAAAAAATTCTCAACTTCGTTTTTATTTATCAATGTGTTTCCCATGACATTTTCCTTTTTGTCGGTGTTATAAAAAATTAAAGCCACAACTACCGAATAGCAGTTGTGGCTTTAATTTTAGATTGCCTTGCCAGCATGTTTGGCACTTTTTGCAAGCCTGCTACGAATCTTTTTCAATCCCTCTTCCTTAATCTGTCTGACACGTTCGCCACTAACGCCGAACTGCAATCCAAGTCGTGCAAGCTGGGTTTTATTTTCATTCATAACTTGCGAAAGAATGATTTGACGATCACGATCACTAAATTCACTCAAGATTTCATTCAAAACTCCAATCCTGTCCTGAGCGTACATTTCATCATATGGCATTGCAGCATTTTCATCTGCCACAGCTTCTGCAACAGTTGCCTTACTTCCATCTGAACCAGACATGTTCAATGGCGCATCTAATGGAACAGAAGAAACACGTGCCTTTCTCATGTTACGAAGTGCTTTTGGGTCAATTTTCATCGCATCAGCAATCGTTTTATCAGAAAGTTTTTCATCATCCAAATTCATTCTGTTTTGCTTGGCAACAGCCGAAATAACATTCGAAGGAATGTGAACAGGAGAAGAAGAAGCCTTGATATGCGACAAGACGGCCTGACGAATCCAATGAACAGCCATGGTGGAAAATCTGAATCCCCTAGTGTGATCAAATCGTTCAATAGCCTTCAAAAGACCAATTTTACCAACGGAACGCAATTCTTCAATATCGCCAAATGAGCAGCGAACATTGAATGAAGAAGCTTCTTTTTCAACCAATCCAAGATTTGCTTGGACAAATTTCACAAGAGCAGCGTCTTTGGCGCTCTTGCTTTTTGATTCGTCATGAAGGATTGTGGAAAGCTCAATTTCCTCTTCACGAGAAAGAAGAGTACGAACTTCTTCTTTTTCTTTTCTGATAGACACTGGCGATGGATCAAATGCCGTATCAGCATCATCAGCATCCATACCAACCTGTTCGATTGGCTCCATTTCCTCAATCAAAGCTGCGTTCATATCATCTTTCATAAATTCTCCTTTGGTTACAAGATCCATTCCAAATCTAAACTAACATAACCATATCTTACTTGTCAAAACTTTTTTTGCGTTTTCTTTAATGTGTTGATTTTGGCAAAATCAAGACAAAAATAAGGGAGGGTCTTTTGAACCCTCCCTTAACATCTTCCGAATCACTCTTTTAGACAAACATAAGTCTATTTTTGTTTTCCGGTTTTCCCTCAAGGGAGGGTGATTGTGGCCAACTACCATTCGGTAATACTTTACGAAGTTTTGAATGAAACTCCACAAATGTAATTGAAGGTGTTTGCTTCAATATATTTAAGGCGTTCCATGTCATTGCTCCATTATATCTTCCATTTATTCGTGCATCATACGAAAACTCTGTTGGCGAACACCCCGAAAGTAACACTTCATTCATCAATAATTCAGTATCGCCTTTTATAAATGGGTTTGATGCTATAGAGGCTTCCAAATTATCTTCTGGAGGTAAGAATTTAGGTTTTGCATACACATCATTCCCAGCATTTAACAATGCCATAAAAGCTCTTGTATTGCTTCCAGAATGACAACTATCTGATATTACGGTTATTTTTGCCTGTGGATGAAATGCATCCAAAAGTGCCCTTAATTCATCATCAATTAAAAATTGATCATATAGACACAAACATTCATCTCTTCCATCTGCTTCATCACCATTTTTATCAGCAACATTAGAGCCATGCCCAGAATAACCAAAAACAAAATTTGTCAAAGGATGTGACTTGCTGGCCATATCTTTTAAAGCATTTACAACATTTGCTTTTGTTGCCTCGTTATTCCTGAGCAATGTCGCATTGAATTTATGAGTTGAAACCAAAAAGTCACACCAATCAGTTGCGTCATTTACACATCCTTGCAAATCATTGTTCGTGCCTGGATAATCATTGATGCCATAATACAAACAAACATTATTTGGATTTAATGTCGATATGTTTATTGGGTTTGCAACAACTGGTGGTTGCACTGGGTTTGCTTTATGACTCATATCATCTCCTTTTTCCATTTTTAAACTCTTTTAGTGACGGGTTGGATCATTTGGATACGCATCTTCATGATCGGCATAACGATCCCTGTCTGTATCTGGATAATAAACTACAGACGGTGGCGTTTCTAAGCAATCTTTTCTCCAAACTGTAAAACGTGTAGCATTTACTCTTTTCATACCAAGGTTATTTTCTGGTGACGATAAATCATATTCAAATTGAATAGCGCCTATGACGGATAGGCGAAAATCTTTATCACCTATTTCAGATACATTAAATCCAGAGCAACTAGGACGCTGCATAATAAAAACTGTTGAATCAGTTATATTAATTGCCCATCCATCTGTTGTTACAACTTGATGCCTATTAAAATTAATAAATTGCACCTGCTTTAAAGCAGATTCACGATTCAAAGAAGCTGTTGGTTCTTCTGGTGCAGGGCTAGATTCATTACACGAAGTAATAAATAAACTTGAAGCCAAAATTATGGCCGTTGCATAACGAAATATTTTGTTCATTACAACTCCTTATTTTACTGTGGTGCAGAACCAACTGGTGCAGAACCAACTGGAACGGCCCCGGCAGTACCATCACCAAGTCCTTGAAGACCATCAGGAGCACTACTCAAAGTCACATTATTTCCATTTCCCTGAATAATAATGTTGTTTTCTCCAGCAACGTTGCGGTCTGCTGAATTTGCCCCTTTTTGAGCACTTGCGTCATTGCCATTGTCAGTCATAGAGTCAAAACCCTTCTTAACCAAAATTCCGGTTCCCACATCTGTGAAAACACCGCCTGCCATCCACCATGGACGTTCTTTGACTGCTTCCATTACAGGAATTGAAATTCCAGACTGATCAATTTGCCCTTCTTTAATTTTTTGCAGAGCAAAAGCCTTTGCTTTTGGATCACGCATTTCCATAGCTCTGCGAGTAGCCACTATTTTTTCCGATCCCTTATATACATAATATGTAGCGCAACTTGAGTTTACAAGTGCCATAGCTGAAAGTAAAATACAAATAAATCCCTTGGCCAATATTTTCATAGTTTCTCCTTTTATTATTCTAAGCATATCTACATTTTAGATTATACATTTAAAAATCAGTTTTTTCCTGTATTGTATATTAGTTTTTTATTGTATTGGTTATCTGCTTTAATACTTCACCCAAATAACCAGAATGATGCAACACAGAATAATCTTCTGCTGTAAAGCCTATTTCATCTGAAACAACTAACGCAAGTGCGTCCAAAATAGACAACATAACAATTGTCGAAGTTGTTGGCGTAAGTTTTAAAAGTCCTGCCTCTTCTACAGAACCCATATCTATCACAATATCAACAATATTACGTATTGGTGAATCAATATGAGATGTTATGCCAATGATATTTTTTACATTTCTTTTTTTAGATAAATAAATAATATCCAAGACTTCCCTAGTTTTTCCACTTGTAGAGGCAACAAATAAAACGTCATTTGGTTGAACTATACCCAAGTCGCCATGCAAAGCTTCTCCTGGATGCATAAACACAGAAGAAATACCAAGAGAACTTAATGTTGCGGAAAACTTGTGCATTATAATGCCAGCTTTTCCCATTCCAGTACAAACTACTTTTCCGCAATTCTTTTTTGCAAGATTAATCAAAATATCTACAGTTTTTGAAAAAGAATCATCAAAACAAACATTTTCAATTGCATTAGAAAATTTATTTAGAATCTTCCGTGCCTTTTCTTGTCTTTCTAGGCTTTTTTGTATTTTTGGCTTTTGGTGCTTTGACATCTTGCTTATTATACAAACTAGAGTCAGCACTCATATCTTTTTTTTGATTAGGTTGATTAGGTTGATTCAGTTTTTCTTTTTCAATGAAAGGATTCTGTTGGTTATCCATTGGATATGGCATATGGACAACTCGTGCCTCAACCCCATTGCCCAAATCTATTTTCTGAGCATTTGCCAATGATCCATTCGCAAATTGACTCAAAATACTGGACAATAAATCGCTTGTCGCACTTTTTCTTATTGCTGCTTCCCTCTGTTCCCGAATAGACACGTCACTCAAAATATCTTCGATATATAAATCTGGATTCTTATCAATATCTATTCGTTTTGATTTAAGATTCGGTCCACATCTTGCCATCACCATTTGATTCAGATCCGAAAAAGTGCATTCACCAGTCTGAATATAAGTTTTAAAAACATTAAATGTTTTTGCAGCCTTTTTCACGATAGCAACATATTCTTCACTATCTTTTGGTATTGAAATTCTGCCATTGCTGCTATCATAAATAGCCAATGACATAATTTTACTATCAAGCTCGTTTGGACTATTGCCCATATTTTCCATATTAAATGTATCATTCATATTAAAAAGGTAAATCCCACTGATTATTATTATCTAACAAATCTTTCTCATTAAAAAACAAACCATCTTTTTTGCCCTCAACAGGAACAAAAGCACCTACATCTTTACTTACATACTTTGGATCGAATACATATATTTCCTGCAAGAAACTTGACATTTCAAAAAATCTCATATATTCTTCCAATTTTTCTCCATCCGCTTTCGATTGAATTGGCTCTGCCAATGCCTCTTTTACCATATCCATTTTTTTCAAAGAATATGCAAGAGCAATCCGATTAGCAAACATAGCAATCATTAAATCCAATTTCTGAATTTTTATTTTTTCACCATTTTCAAATGCATATGCTACACCAGTATATGGCATGGAATAAGAAATTCCCTTCCACTTTATAGTGCCTTTTTCTGTTTTAGCCTCTGACAATTCTTTGAACTTAATTTCTCCATCTGAAAGAGTATTTAAATCTGGATATTTAGAACGAAATATTTCCATCTTCTTATTGGCATCATCTATAACTCCATTATATGTGCCAAATTCACGTATTTTTGCAAAAGCTTTTGTATCTCCACATCCAGGAACTCCAAAAATATTATCACTATCATCCCCCATCAATGCACCAACATCCACAAACTGCTCTGGAGTTATTGAATTTTCAGAAATAAATGTATCTTTAGTCTTTAGAAGCATTTTCATGCCATCATATATTGATACATTATTTGTCAATAATTGATTGTAATCTGCATCGGACGTTAATATTAAAACATCATTGTCTGAATTACTGCCAAGTGCAAATGCATATGAAGCAATTACGTCATCTGCTTCATATCCTTCATAACATACTTGTGGTATTCCAGTATATTCCAATGCCCTCTTTAATACTGGAGATTGTTCCAAGAAATCTTTCATCGCTTGCGGCTGTTCTTTCTTAGAACGATTTTCCTTATAAGCTTCTGGCACCAATCCTGATTCCTTCGCCTTTATTGACTCTTGCATGCGCCGTTTGGACTTTGAATCCCAAGCGATTAGAAATTGCCTATCTGAAAACTTTTTCTTCAATGTAAGAAGAGATTGAAAAAATCCAAAGTGAACAGATGTTGAAAAATTCGTTGTTGTACGAAGATTTTGATTGGCGAAAGCACATCTGCAACCAAGATTATTTCCATCAATTAAAAGATACTTCATATTTTTACACCATTTTTATTTTATCTGCGATTAACAAAATACGCTCCCTAAATACATTATGCAACTCTACCAATTTCCAATCAACATATTTTCTTTCGAGAAACTTAATAACGGCTTCATCATCTGTTTTGTAATTGTAATAAATCCACCTTCTGCTTGGCAAATATGGAATAGCCCCTGTAACAAAGTCACAAGTTGTATATATTTTCCACAATACAGCCGCATAAGAATCTGCCATATATGCCTTTGGCACACTAGAATATATTCTAGATTTTTCTGGCATCAAACTTTCAAACAAAGCTGGCCAAAATGGCGATACAAAGAAACTACTTTTCAATTGTTTTAGCTTATTTACTTTTTCAATAGGAATTTTCATGAATTCAAAAATAGATCTTACTCTTTTTGGATATTGAGCGTAAGAATAGCCATTTTCTTGTATTATTTTCCCACCAGCCATTATTCCGGCAACATAAGATGGTGAGTATTCTTTGTATGGCAAATAATATGCATAACTTGAATATCTAAATTTCCTATGCATTGATTTGCCTCTTGCTCTATGAGCAATAAGAAATCGATTAGATAATGTGCCTCCAAATGGAGATTGATCCAAAGTATGAAAAACCTCTTCATTGCTCCACCACGAAAATTGACGCACTGTTTTGGTAATATTGTTTATAGAACCGTAATTTGCCAAGCCGTGAAGAAAAGATCCATTCCAAATTTCATCCTGAACAGTTATTTTATTTTTTATGTACCAAAGTATACTTGAACTATCTATTAACTTTAATGTTTCATACTTGTATCTTTTAGTCTCATTAAAACTCCAGAAACACATGCATTTTTCTATTCTATCTTTGCTTTTACCAAAATCACAAAAAAGTAATGTGCGAGCAAATGCGTCACAAACCATCATTTGTCGTTTATACTTTTTAATGTTTTTTTCTTCGTTTACGTCAATAAGATAAAATAATTCTTCACTCATTACAGACTATACCAACACTTTCTACAAAGCGGTTTATAAAAAACTCTTTTTTCATCTTCTTTTGTGTCTCCAGTCATAATTTGCGCCCCAATTCTAACAACCTTATTATCTATAAATCTTGCGTTTACAGTTGCCTTTTTCCCGCACGAACACATTGTTTTTATTTCAGATATTGTTTCTGCCACTTCCATTAAACGCATAGAAGCAGGAAAAAATTTCATTTTAAAATCAGTACGAAGCCCATACGCATGAACATTTACTCCATACATATCAACTATTGTCGCCAATTGATCAATTTGCTTCACACCAGCAAACTGCACTTCATCAAAAAGCACATAATCAATTTTTATCTTTTCTGAATGGTATTTTTGAAATAATTTAAGAATATTATCTCTAGGCTTGACTGACAAACAAGGCGCTTCTAATCCTATTCTAGATTTTATCTTGTTCATTCCGCTTCTATCATCCAAAGCTGATGACAGCAATAATGTTTTAAATCCTACAGCCCTTAAATTGAAATCAAACATTAGTAGCGAAGCACTCTTGCTTGCCCCCATTGCAGCATAATGAAAATACAATTTCCCCATTTTATTCAGTAGCCTTTCCAGCATTGAATATTTTCAACAAATCTTCCACATTGTCAAATTCCATTAGCTCTTTGTCTTCCGAACGCTCTTTCAAAAGAACAGATAATTCATTCTTTTTATTCATTTTGCTTGCATCATCACCCATTAATGTAATTTCCCTAATAATAACATTCAATACGTCCCAAAATGAAATATCTGGAAATGTACTTAAAGTTTTATAATATTTACCATGCTCTTCCATGGCTTCTCGACCAACTTTGCAATACACATTTGTTGACTTGGCGAAAGAAACCTTATGATTCAATATCTGCCATAGTGGCGACCAATCAATCGCATATGTTTCTGGAGTATTGCCAAAAGGCTTTTTAACCGTATCAGAAACCCCATAAAAATTCAAATCAGAATTTATGACACTATCGGTTATAAACACTTCTGCACTAATCTCCAAACGATCAATTTCTGGATTGACATAATCTTTATTAAGTTCTCTTTTATCAAGTGCCTCTCCAACGATTTTCGAAAATCCTGGATACAATCCTTCAAACACTCTTGAAGCAAATAGACTACCATAAACCGCTTCCAATAAATCTGACAAAATAAAATCTGATTCTTCGCTATTTTCTAATCCCAAGCCAGTATGAACAGGCAAATTCAAATACGACATTAAATCATCTGGCCTCTTAACAAATGAAGCCAATAACTGATTCATCC
>ERZ724522.266-NODE-266-length-36099-cov-13.221035_pt1 | contig 36099 bp, 44 predicted proteins | sample MGYA00376055_ERZ724522 | MGnify/ENA primary metagenome ERZ724522 (study PRJEB28724, sample SAMN07190884) | wastewater metagenome | isolation source: effluent of sewage treatment plant in Hong Hong | place: Hong Kong | collected 2016-03-17 ...
AAGTTCAATGGTAATACATAGGTGCTAAAAGAGGAGCAATAAATGAACGACACTAACCTAGATGAACAGATAAACCGTATTTATGCAAAAATAGCCGATGCAGAAGATGATTGGTTTAATGACCGCACAATTAACCCACGCCAAATAGCAATAGATGAGATTAAAGCCCTCATAGCCAACCAAGTAAGAGAAGCAAGGATTGACGAGCTTAAAAGATTTGACCGTAGTTCAGAAGAAATGACGAAATTGATACCATTAAAGATTGGCGAGCGTTTATACGAACTAACCAAACAAGAGGAGCAGTTATGACTTTATTTATCTTAGGAAGGGGCTGATGAAGATACCAGTCTGTAAGCACTGTTATCGTAAGGGGCATTATAAGACCTTCTGTCCGATTAGACCACAGAAGCCAATTGTTAATCGTGTAAGACGACCACGACCTGACGGCAAAGAATATTATAAATGGCAGAAGTTTAGAACTGAGATAGCTATACCATATTTAGACAAAACCTATGGACGAAAATGTAGCTGTTGTGGTTCTGCTGATAATCTGAGTATTGACCATATTATTAATAAGGGGTCACGCTCTGACTTGAAATACGATTTAAACAATCTACAATACTTGTGCTTTGATTGCCATAGGGCTAAGACCGATAATAAAACTTGTAGCCATAGTATTGTTTTAGACCCCTGAGTGGTTCACTTTTATCTGTAATTTTGCTATAATATTGGTATAAATAATGTCGGAGTAAGACAGATATGAAACGCCTAAAACTATCAGTTGATAAAATTAAACCAAACCCTGATAATCCCCGAACGATAAAAGATAAAAACTTCAAACAACTAGTGCAGTCTATTCTTGATTTTCCTGAGATGCTGGAAGCTCGCCATATTATTGTTAATACTGATTATATGATTCTTGGTGGTAATATGAGGTATAAGGCGGCTGTTGAAGCTGGTGTTAAAGAATTAGATGTCACTGTTGTAGAATGGTCGGAAGCTAAACAGAAAGAATTTATTGTTAAAGATAATATCGCTAATGGTGACTGGGACTGGGATAAGCTACTCGTTGAGTGGGATGTGCCTGAGCTAGAATCTTATGGGTTAAAAACCCCTACAAGAAAAAATACTGATTTATTGTCAACCCTAGAATACAAACCCCTTTATTATGAGCCTAAAGACCGACCTAATATAGTTTTGGCTGATTGTGTAGACCTGACTAAATATAATGCTAAATTAGAAGCTATAGAGCAGTCTGAATTAACGCCCGCTCAGAAAGAAACTATGAGATTGTTTGCTTATCGTTTTATCCAAATAGATTTTGGTAGTGTGGCGGATTACTATGCTTATTGTGCTGATGAAAATGAGAAAATATTGATGGAACGACTACGGTTGGTACTGACGGATAGTGGTATAAATGGTTTTATTGAAGATGATTTATTAAAAGTCTTAAGCTTTACTGATGTAGAAACGGATAATGAATGGTAGATATTATTATTCCTAGTTATAGACGACCCTATGACCTGAAGACTGTAAAGTATCTGGTTAAACTAAACTGGGAACCCGATAAAATACATATACTGATTGATAGTGAAGCTGATGATATTGCTGATTATGAAAAATCAACTGCTGAGCTGGGTTGTCATTTGCATATTTATGATATAGAAGAGGCTAGAAATAAACACGATTTTGTCCATAGACAGAATGCTTCTAGACGGAATGCTGGGCTGGCTCATAATGCTACACACGATATAGCTCTGAAACTGGGGCTAGATTTTTATGTTTATATAGATGATGATACTAGCCATTATCAATCACGACCTTTTGGGGTTTATACCCATATGGCTACGCTTGAAGAATTAGTTAATGTTTTTGACAGTATTAAAGAATTTATGCAACGCCAACGGATAGGCTTATTCGGCTTAAGCCAGACTGGTGATATGTTTGAACGCTATACTGAAAAGGTACTACGCAAAAAGGTGATGAATACTACTTTTGTCAATACTAAATATATCTATTGGGGTGAAAAAGGCACACAAGATGTAGATACCAGCCAGTTTGTTGGGGTGATGAATGCTGGATTATTTACTGGCTCTTTATCTAGTGGCTTAGTGCTACATCAAATGCCAAGTGCTACTAGTAAAGGCGGTAATACTGAAATATATAATGAGCTAAAACTACTTGGCAAGGCTTTGACTGTGCCAATTCAGTACCCTAGTTTATGTATCGCTGAAAAACAAGTGATGAATGGCAATCGTATCCATCATAGAATAAACTATAACTACCTATATCCTAAAATTATCAAAGGGGCGAGAAGTAACATAGCTTGGGATACTTATCCTGAAGATATACCATTTACTAATATGCCACTGAATAGACAAATTAAAGACAAGGAATATGCTAATGCTAAGGAAGGTGAAAACTATGAATAAGAACGGTATAGAAACGGTTAATATTACGAGGCTCTTAAATGGGTAGTTTTCCTAATAAGGCTACTCAGTTTAGTAAGGATAATCAGCCTAAAAATAGAGGGGCTAAAAAGGGTGTAGAGCATAGTAAGACTAGACTGAAAAGACTACTAGCCTTAACTGAAAATATGAAAAATCCTGTGACTGGTGAATTAGAAGAATTTAGTGTTATTGAGCAGATGGACTTAGCTTTAATTATTAGAGCTAGAAAAGGTGATGTTAAGGCTTATAACTCTATATTAGATAGACTAGAAGGTAAACCGAATCAGGCTGTTAAGTATGAAGGTAAACTGGAAACTACTAATAAATATGATGAATTGACTGAGGAAGATTTAGATAAAGCCAGAGAAGCGATTATAAATGATATGAGTAAAAACCGAAAATCAAGTGGAAAATGATAAAGACTTTGTTTTTAGAAATGCCGATGCTGCAAGTAGAAAAGAGTTAGCTGTATTTGCTAGTTGGGTTCTAGGCTTTAAGAATGCTGACCATCATAGGGAATGGTACGATATATTACAAAATAGGTTGATGACCCCCAAAGACGGTAATTGGGATAGTGATTTAGTACCTGCTGATAAACCGAATAACTTGATTGCTTTACTAGCACCACGAAGTCACTCTAAGTCTACATCTTTTACTGTAAATTATTCTTTATGGCGATTAGGGCTAGACCCTAATATTCGAATCTTGATTGTATCTGCATCTCAGAGCCAGAGCGAAGCCTTTTTGAGGGAAATAAAAGCTCAGATGACCTTAAACCCTCACTATAGAAGAGTGTTCGGTGACTTGTTTCCTGCTGAAGCTTTATCTAATGTGATGAGCAGTGTTAAATGGACTAATACTGAAATAATAGCTAATAGAAGTAACCCTAAATTGAAAGACCCGACTGTGGCTGTATCTTCGGCTGGTGGTTCAGTGCTTGGTCGTAGGGCTGATTTAATAATTGTCGATGATGTGTTGAATGAAAAAAATACTAAAACGGCTGAACAACGAGAAAAAATCAAAGAGTGGTACGAATCTGTTTTGCTACCTGTTCTAGAACCTGACGGACAATTGATTGTTGTAGGCACTGCTTGGTTCAAGGAAGACCTGTATCATAAGATAATGGAACTACCTATTTATGATGTTCGGAAACGCTACAAGGCTATATTAGATGATGAAAAAGGCAAAGTTCTTTGGGAAGAACGCTGGAGCTATAAAAAGTTGATGGAAAGAAAAAAACAGGTTGGTAGTTTGGCTTTTAATAAGTCGTATCAGAATGAAGCTTTATCACCTGAGGATGCTGTGTTCCAATCTGAATGGACTGATGAAGCTAAGAGAAAAGGTAAGAGCCGTACTTTTATACAAGCTTTAGATTATGCTAAATGGGATATGGGCTATCTAACTATTAGTATTGGTGTGGACTTAGCTATATCTCAAAAAGATGATAGTGACTTTACTGCTATGGCTGTGGTGGGGCAGACTGCTGATGGTATAAAACTACCCCTGTATCTATCTAGAGAAAAGTTATCACCTGCTCAGACTAAATCGAAGATTGTAGCTTTAACCAGTAGATATAACCCACAGATTGTTGTCGTAGAATCTAACGCTTATCAGAAATCGTTGACCCTTGATTTAGCTGATACTACCTCTGTACCTGTAAAAGCTTATACCACTGGTGGTGAAAAATATGACCCTGATATTGGTATCAACTCTTTGGCTATAGACTTTGAGAATGGTAAATGGATACTACCATATAGCCCTGAAGACCCCTATGCTCAAGATATGATTGATAAGCTGGTTGGTGGTATGCTGGATTACCCGAGTGGGCATACTGAAGACTTGCTAATGGCTCTATGGTTCGCTAATAATGGACTTAGGACACTGACTGGAACGCAAAGTAGAGTAAGAACTGGGAAAACTAGTGATGTATTTGGGAGATAATAATCTCATAGATGATATAAAAAATGGTAAGGATGAAAATATAGTGTCGGAATATGCGCGTTTATACCAAAACGGTGAAAAGCCGAATATCATAGATAATATAATCACCCTAAATGTAGACCCTTGCCCGAAACCCCGAATGACTAGGTCGGATAGGTGGAAGCAACGACCTGTTGTAGCTAGATACTGGAAATTTAAAGATGATATTAATAGATTGTTCACTGGACAGTTGACACCTATTGTTAATGTAAACTTTTATCTGAGTATGCCTAAGAGCTGGAGTAATAAGAAAAAACTAATGATGGATGGGAAGCCTCATCAACAAAAGCCTGATGTTGACAATCTTATTAAATCGTTGTTTGATAGCCTCTTAGAAGATGATAGTTTTATCTATCGGGTTAATGCTGGGAAATACTGGGCTTCTAAAGGTTATATAGAAATAGTTTTGGAAAAAGAATATAATAGTGAGCAGAAGGAAATATTTACAAATGGGGATTTTTAGCAACACTTGGCAAGCTATAACTGGTAAATTGCCTGATTATAATGTATGGGGACGGAACCAAACGGCTTTTAGTAGTACGGATAAGACAATAGACTATACTAGAAACGATTACGATTTATATAGGTCGCTTTATTACAATGTTAGTATTAATGGCAAAGCCAAAGATATGCTAGGCGGGGCAGCTTTTGTTTCGCCTATTATTAATACTACGGTTGGTTTTGCTTTAGGGTTGGGCTATACTGCAGTTCTGCAAAACGAGAAATATTTTGATGTTGAAAATGATATCAATACTTGGCTAAGAAAAAATGAAACTATTATATATAACACTATTAAGCACGGTTTTAGGGATGGGGATGCTTATTTTTATATTGATGAATTTGGCAACTTGGATGAGCTAGACCCTGCTACGGTTACTGTGGTAACTGAGCCTGTTAGTGGTGATGTAATAGGCTATAATGTTCTGGAAACTTATGATTTAGCAAAAAACTCTAGCCAAAAAGACCAGAGAACTATTCTAAAAGAATATCGTAAAAATTCTACTAGATATACTGAGTTTAAGACCTCAGAATTTAAGACCGATAGTGCTAAAGGGAATGTTCTTTTTTATCAGGTTTATACTACTAATGGAACTGTTACGCCTACTGAGAACCAAATGTTTTATGAAGAGGAACTTGTAGATAGACCTTTGCCTATTATCCACTTTGCTCACGAACAAGAACCGCGACAGGTGTATGGAAACTCCGAGCTGTTGAAACTATTGGTTGGGCTTAGAAATTACTCGGCTGTGCTATCTAATGCTACGAAAGGTGTTATTTATAATAGTAACCCTATACCATATATGAGTGGCGTTAAAGATAGTAGCCAAGTTGCTAGACAATCTAATTCTGGTGAAAGTGAGGATGTCGATAAAGTCAACTGGTCACCTGATAGTATTATCTTTTTAGAAAACCCTGAATCTAGTGCTGGTTATATACAGGCTAATGGCTTTATGGCTGATGCTGGACAATTACTCGAGTACTACTTTTACTTAATGATAGAGGCTAGCGAAACACCTGAGTTTGTTTTCGGTACTGCTGTGGCTTCTAGCAAAGCCTCTGTGAGTGAACAGATGCCTATCGTTATTCAGAAGGCTACTAGGAATAGGAATAATATATCAAACTGTTTACAGGCTTTAATAATAGCTTATATAGATAAAAAAATACGACTGTCTGATACATTGTTTTTGCCGTTGAAAAAGAATTTACCTGAAGTTACTATTAGCTACCCTGATATTATTGATGAAGATAGGAATCTGACCCTTGAAACTGTTAAATACCTGCTTGATAGTGGCTTGTTGAGTGATAAGACTGCCTTATCTGTCTTGATGGGTTCTAAGATTGATGAAGTTGATAAAGAGCTAGAACAGGCTAAAAAAGACACTGATACTAAAATAGAAAAATCTAATGTTATGCCTGAGCAACCTGACCGTTTACAAGATGAAATAGATGCTAATAAAGAGGAAAATAATGAAAAATAAACTGGTGTTGCGGGAAACGATAATTAAGCAGGTTAGTGATAGCTTATCTAGTGGTGAACTAATAAATACACCTAATACTACCCTGTTGTCTGTTGTTCTAGGTGAATACAATAAAAATCACGATAGATTGGGTAGGTTTTCTGCTAGTAAAAGTAGTGGTGGTGTAGCTATTGCTGGGGGTAAGACTAAGAAAAAACTAGCTGTTAAAAAATATACTAAGGTCAAAAAAGGTTTTCTGGATGCTAAAACAAGAGCACAATACCTTAAAGATGTTACTGCTTATATGAAAGATAATGGGGGGATTACTGTTGCTCTGGATTCGGCTAAAAATATGCCCGATAAAGGGTTGTCATACTCGCCATACCCTGACGCTGAAACGATTATCCCTAAGAATAAGCTGACTGAAGCGAAGGTTTTAGAGTTTGTAAAAAAGAATAGAAAAAAACTAGCTACTAGTAATGCCTATATTGGGGGGTGGTATAATAGCGAAGACGGTAACTTCTATCTGGATGTTGCTAAAGTTGGCGGCTATTCTGCTGATACTATAGCTAAAGCTCAAAAGGCAAAGCAATTAGCTGTGTTTGACCTGAAAACTTTTAATGAAATAACTATCGGTACTCGTACTGAGAAGGGATATATAAAAAATGACAAAGCAACCTCTATTTATGAGCAAGCCTTCGGAAACGGAAACGGACGAACAGTTGGCGAAACGCTTGATGATTCAGTTAGAGGCTTCTATGCTGGAACTGGACGGGACGGAAGTCAAAGCCGAAGACTTGTAGACCAAGTCATAGCCGAAATCCGTAAAGACCGTAAGTATAGTCGTGATAGTAAGGGTAGGTTCGCTACCGTTAATACTTTGGGTGCTCGGGTTCAAAAATCTTTGACTAAAAAAAACAAAGGTGCTGACCATATTAAAGATATTGATAAGTATAAAAATGACCCTAAAGCCCCATCTAAGGTGGCTAAAGAGCTAGATTTAATAAAGCCAGTTAGTAAAGAGCGAGCTGAAGAAATTATTAAAAATAGTATGAGTCCTGAATCTTATGCTCAGTATAAAAAAGATTTAAAAACTGTTAATGATAAAATCAAAGCTCACCAAACTACTGAGGAAGTTTTTGGTGTTAAGTTTGATAAAGAGGGTCGGGCTACTGAATATACTTTAGAACGCCAGAAATTGCATAACGAGATTATGTATGAATATCAGATGCGTATAGTTAAAGATATTCATAGTAGTAAACCACCTAAAATGCTTGTTATTATGGGCAGACCAGGTTCAGGTAAAAGTAGTTTTGAGTATAAAGAAGTAGCCTCTACTGACTGGGCTAAGTGGAAAAAAGACGAATATTTAGCAATAGACCCTGATGAAATAAAAGGTATGCTGGGGGCTAAGAACTTTGAAGTTGGGTTATACCACGAAGAAAGCTCATATCTATCTAAGAGGGTGCTACAAATGGCTGTAGATTTAAAATCTAATATAGCTTATGACCAAACGCTTGCTAGTGACAAATCAGCTAAGATTCTTGGATATAAAAATCAAGGGTATAGTATTAGTGCCGTTGGAGTATCAACTTCAGTAGAGGTTAGTCTTGCTAATGCGGCTAAGAGGTATGCTAATCGTGGTGCTAATGATGGTAGGCTTGTAACACCTGAAGTATCTACGAGTAATATTACCAATGAATCTAATTTTGAAAAGGTTATACCTCTGACTAACGGTGATTGGTCATATTATGTTGGGCAAGTTAAGACCACCGATGGGTTTGGTTTTACAGAGGTGGCTAGTGGTCAATAACTATTGTAAACTATATGAAAATAATATATAATATAGATGTGGTTAGACCCACAGAAAGGAGTACTAATGCGACCGACAGTTAAAAACTACAAGACCGCTTATAAGGAAGCTTTAATAGCCTATACCCAAAAAAGACGACAAGCTACACCAGAAGATTATTATAGAGCTATGGCAGCTAATGAATCTGTTGCTGAAAAAGAGCAAGAGTATTTGGTGAGTATAGACTTTAGTGATTTTTGGAACTTGGGTATTACTTATGATGAGCTATCAGACCCAAAAACGGCAGACCAGTATCGTCAATGGGTTAAAGACTGGGGCTTGACAGACCCAACTGGTAAAAAACCGAAAGAAATTTTTACCCCGACTGCGTAACCCGACTAACTTATATGGGGTATAATTAGACTTATGCAAGATACTAAATTTTTGATACTTGCCCTGAGGCTAGAAGATATTACTAATGCTGATTTATTGACGCTTATTACTAATATTAATGATGCTGTAGTTCGCTATACTAGAGCTGGAACTATAGCTGACCAGCAAGCTTTAATTGAAAAGATAAATAGGTTAATTGATTCTTTTTTTAAGAGGTACATTACTAACTTAGTATCGGTTAATCAGAGTATTGGTAAGTTACAGGCTGATAATGCAATGCAGGTCGTTATTCCTATGCTACAGAAAGCTGGGTTATATAAATTAGCTATTGAGCTTTATAATGATGTTAAATCTTTTGAAGCTAGCGTAGAAAGAAGACTATTGTTTAATGGTTGGGCTGGTAAACCATTGAACTATACTCTTAAAACTGTGCGTGTTGGAACTCAGAAGACGGTTCAAAATATTATCCATAATGCTGTGAAAGAGGGCAAAGGGGCTAAGGAAATATCTAAAATGATTGCTCAATATATTGCCCCTATTGATTCTAAGGCTAAAGTTAGACCCTTAGACCAGTACCGAAAAAGATTTGGCAGACCTAAAAACTTTACACCTAAAAATATGCCTGTAGGTTCTTTGCAATATAATGCTCTTAGAATTGCTAGGACTGAAACGGCTCATATGTATCGCCAAGCTACTTTAGAATTTTATGATGATAAGCCTTATATTAAGGGCTTTACTTATGTTTTATCTAATAGACACCCTAAAAAAGATATTTGTGATGTTTATTCTAAAAAGATATATAAAAGGGCTGAAGATGTACCTTTGACCCATCCTAATTGTCTTTGTAGGATAGGTTTTTTGATGTATAGTCGTGAGGAATTGAAGCGTCTAAAAGACGGTGGTATACTAACTACTAGAGCTGTGAAGGCTGGAAAAGCACTTGTAAATATATAAATGAAAGTAGGTAATGCTGTGAAATATGTTGGTATAACTGGCGGGGCTGGTTTTATTGGAACTTATGTTGTAGAGGAGTTGCAAAGAAAAGGCTATACCCCTGTAATTTTTGATAGGCAAGATAAGCATCAAAAAATTGAAGGCGTAGAATTCTTTTTGGGTGATTGTAATAACCCTGTAGATATGACTGAATTCGCGGCTCATATTGATGCTATGATTCATTTAGCAGCTGTGCTTGGTACGCAAGAAACTGTATTTAACCCAATACCTGCTGCAAGAAATAACCTTCTTGGCGGACTAAACTTTTTAGAATCTGTGACCCAATATAAATTACCTGCTGTGTATATTGCCGTTGGTAATTGGTTTATGAATAACCCTTATTCTATTACTAAAAATATGATTGAACGCTTTACACATATGTATAACAAAGAGAGAGGAGCTAGTGTTAATATTGTCCGAGCTGTCAATGCCTATGGACCAAGACAACTATCGGCTGTGCCTTTTGCTAATGGTAAAGTTCGTAAAATAACACCTGCTCTGATTAATAGGGCATTGTCAGGTAAACCAATGGAATTATATGGTGGCGGTGTTCAGGTGTCTGATATGGTTTTCGTTGGTGATGTTGCTAAAGCTCTTGTATTGGCTTTAGAAAAAGCTGAGCAAGGGATTATCTTTGACCACGCTATTGAAGTTGGCTCACCTACTGAACAAACTATTGTGTCTGTGGCTGAAAAAGTCAATGAGATTATCCAAGAGTTTGGTTACCCCGCTGTACCTATAGAAGAAATACCTATGCGACCAGGCGAAATGACTGGTGTCAAGGTCCGAGCTGATGTATCTACTTTGGCTGATATAGATTTTGATGTAAAAGACTTAGTTAGTTTAGATGATGGCATTAGACGGACTGTGAAATACTTTATTGATAGTGAAGGTAAGGCTTGGAATAAGCAACCGTAGTGAAATGCTTTGTCAATAACTACCATATAAGTGTCAATAAAACACTGGTAGATGACCTTTGTGCTATAGGCTTAGAGGTTATAATGGCAGACCAGTCTTTTGAGAGTGGTAAGCATATACGGTTTTATGCTCCAAATGATGAACATAAAGGTAAGGCTAAATTAGTTAGCTACCAACAATTTATGGAAATAAAAGAGCCGATAGCTATACTGACACCCTGTATGCAGATGGTTGAAGATATGCAGAAGCTATATGTTGCTAGAGGCAAAAAAGATGTTATGGTATATCTGACTGCTAATTCTGATGCTATTAATTGGTTTGATGTTGATGGTGCTGATTTTGTGATTAGCCACGACCTAGATTTTCACCGTAAGACCAATGCTAGGTACAAGATGCTGTATTTTAATAAACCGACAATACTTATACCACCTAAAACCGAAAAAGAGCTTAGAACGGCTTATACGGGTAAGAAAATTAAGCTATATATTAATAATTTTGATAAAGCAGGTTTTGAACCCGAATATCAGCAAGCTTTGGAATTCAGGAAACTGTATGAAAAGGCTACTGGCTGGCGTGTACCGTTCTATGGTTATGGGATGGAAGATGGCTGGCTATCTATGGAAGATACCCAAAAAAGTATGGTTGATTCTATGTTTAGTTTAGTTTATAAAAGACGAGATACTTGGGGGCAGATGGTTAATGAATCTATGATGCTGGGAACGCCCTGTATTTTCCAAAAGCAATTTATTTATTCTACTTTTAAGGAATATCTTATTAATGATGATACGGCTATTGTTGCTGAAGATAACCAGACTATAATTGATAGGGTTTTAGCTATGAGCTACCCTGAATATGAAACTTTGGTCAATGAAGCGTATAGTCAATCTTATATGTTCTGTGATGATAAACACCGTCAAAGCAAACTGGCTTGGTTGTTTGATAAAGTAGCTAAAGACCCTAAAATGCGATAAAATATAAATAGAAAAGGAGTTATAAATGGCACAAACTACACAAGGTCAAGCTAAGGCTCAAAAGAAGTGGGCTACTGATGCTATGAAGTCACAGCGTCAAGGGGAGTGGGCTACTGATAAGGTTGCTACTGCACTTAGCCCTAATGTTCCGAAAGGTGCTACTAGGCATAACACTGTCGCACTAAAAAAGAATAAAATTATTTATAATGTTAAAGGCAGTTCACCTGCTTCTAGGGCTGGGCTAGGAGCTTAAGTTTTAGTTTTCTAGAAAAAACAATTAAGAAGGAGTAACTTCGTATGGATAAATTTTTGCAAAATGATGGTATAGAATCTGGCTACTGGGATAAAAGAAAAAACCAGTTTAATGATGAAATAGCTAAGGGGCTGAAGGCTGTAACTGGTCAGAAAAGTGTTGTGCAGGCTAAGCCTAAAAACAAAAAAGCACCTAACCCTAAAAAGCCTAATGATATTATGAGTAAAAAACCAAGTGAATTGGCTGGTCAAGACTTCGTTGAAAGAATGAGGCTAGCTAAAGAGGCTAAAGCTAAAGAGAGGGAAGAAAAGCAAAGTGCGTAAAATAATTTGCCAGAATGATGAACATAAAAGAGTGTTTGCTCATCAGCTGGATGATGGGACTATTGATATTGTTAGGCAAGACCAGAGGTTTACTGTTGTCGGGAACGACTTTATTATTTATGGTACTAACCCCCAGGGTGGAAATAAAACTGTTATTATTGTGAAAGAAGGCAAACTTCAGGATGATGATTTAGAATTTAAGACTGAAGAAGTTAAAGATAATGAAGTTGCTGATGAAAAAGAAATAGCTGAGCCTGATGAAAAAGCTGATAAAGACGAAGGTGATAAAGTACCCGAAACCGACTAAAGAAGATTTAGAAAAGGTAGGTAACTTTAGAATTGTTTATAAAGAGGGTAGTAACCTAGTTTTAGTGGGTGATACTTGGGTAGTTGTTAGATAGCTGGTTGAATGAATTGACCAATTGTTGTATGATAAAAATACAAAGACTGTAAAGCGATAAAGGCTGTGTCTGAAAAACAGGAGTTATACTTTATGGAACAACTTATCAATGAACAAGCCGTCTTGAGAGAGATGACTAGTGATGGTATTGGCGAAATAAATGTACCTGTTGATGGTCAATTAATCGCTCAGTTATCTGAGGGTGACAAAGACCCAATGTTTGTAACTATTGAAGTCATTAATGAAGGTACTAGTCGTAATGGTCGGACTTATGACAAGGACACTATATATAGCTTGGCTGAGCAGATTAATGCTAAAAAGCCTGATGGCTATTATGGTCACCTGACTGATGATGAAAGAAGTACTAAATATCCTGAGCCACAAACTATATGGATATCAGCTACGGTGAAAGAAGTTGAAGGCAAACTACGCTTGTTTGCCAAAGGCTATGTTCTACCTGAAGCCAAAAAGCTGCGTTCCTATTTGAAGAAGGCTAAAGTGGCTGGGAAAAATGTCGCGGTATCAATTTATGGTATGGCTAAAGTCTTAAAAGACAAGGCTAGCGATAATGTGCTAGTTAAATCAATGTCGTTAGAAAGCATTGATTGGGCTAGACCAGGTTCGGAAGGCGTACCGAATATGGGAATTTTTAGTATTGCATCTGAGATGACTGATAATAGTAATAAAAAACAAGGAGTAAAGTCTATGGACAAAAAAGAAGTGCTGAAAAGTGCAACCTTTGAAGATATTAGCGAGGCTAACCCTGAGCTAGTAACCGAAATGGTTGCCGATATAACAGCTAAAACTGAAGACGCCTATAATGAGGTTCTATCAGAAATTACTAATATTAAAAATGCCTTAGGTATTGATGATTCTAGTAATTCTATAGAAGTTATCAATGAGATGCGTGTAAAGTTAAACGAATTTGAAATTGATAGTCAACTTCAACAAAAAGTTGAACAACCTTCAGCTAGAAAAGTCCTAAAAGGGCTTGTAGTGGCTGAAATGAACAATGGCAAGGATGTAGAGAGTTCTATCGATGTTGTGCTATCTAGTGAAACTGGCAAAGCTATTATTAGTGAAATGATAACAGTAGCCCCAAAGGTTGCACCAAAAGTTGAGCAACCCTCAGTATTAGCTAGAAAATTTACTAAGAAAGGTTAAGGGAAAAATTATGGCTGAGACGCTAAAAAGTGACGGCAAAGCCGTTGATGTGACTGTAGGAAAAACAGTTACTAAGGGCGATGTAGTTGTAGCTGATGGTTTTGCTGGTATAGCTATGCAAGACGCAGTATCGGGTGAATCTATTGCCCTAGAAATTGCTACCCGTGAACACGAAATTACGGTTGGCAGTGGTATTACGGCAGCTAAAGGTGATGTTCTGTATGTAGATGCTACTGGTGCAATAACCAATACCAACACAGACACACCATTTTGTAAAGTAACTGTAGCAAAAGACGGAAACAATGTTGTTTGGGCTGTTCTTTTGCCACAATCTTAAAATAGGGAGTATTTAGTATGAATATACGAAAAATAGGCGAAGAAGTTGCCGATACTCTGGTTAAGGAAATGCAAGAAACTGGTAAATTATCACCAGTTAAGTTTGAGGATAATGTGACAATCAAAGAAATGATTGGCACGGATGATGGTGCTAGGGAATTTATTGAAAAAGTAACTTATGATGCTTTTAGTGGTCGCGAAAATGTGCCTCTACTTTATAAGGATATCTATTCTACTTTGACTGATGCTAATTTTCCTAAAACTATGACTGTTAAAGAATTTGGACCAGTTCAAACTGTTTTTCTTGAAAAGCTAGAGGGTGGCGAAGTTAAGTTCGGCTCACTAGGTAGTGGACCAGAAAAGACCGTTAGCTTTAAAACTTGGGCGGCTGGTATCGAATACGATGAGGATATTGTTGAGTGGAACCAGACTTGGAGAGTCAGTGATATCGGTGTTAGCTTTGGTGAAAGCTATAATAAGCTTCTAAACCATCTGCACTTAAACCCAATTATAAGTGGTAGCTATGTTACTACTGGTGGTGGTTTGGCAGCTCAGAAGGCAAAACAGGAAAGCACTACTAACGGTGCAGCTCAGTTGATTGCTTATGATACTAGTATTGCTAAAACACTGACCAATGCTCTACAGGTATTACCTCGTGGTAGTGTTGTGTTGCACAATAGTTTTGATGCTTTTGCTTTACAGAATGCAATAGCTGGTGACTTGATGCCTGACTTAACGGCTGGACCAGTTAAAAAATCACTATCTAATGCTAAATTTATAGCTTATGATGGTGAAACTGTAGAAGTTGGCGGTAAGACCTATAGCTATGGTGGTGTTGCACAAGGTTATATATATCTACTTGCACCTAAGGTGAACTTCAAGGAATATATTAAGCACGACCTTCGTGTTGATAGCGGTGATGGTGACTTAAGCCGACTAGTTCTAACACAAGTTGTTGGACGAGCTAGACGAGCGCAGGTTGCTGGACTATCTGGTGCTTATGGTGCTATCAAGATTGATATAGCTTCTTAATAAGAGTTATACCAATACAAAACTAGGGGCGTAAAAAGCCCCTTTTTTTGTTATATTGTAAGTTTAAAACTAATAACTTATAATACTTATATATGACCAAGCGTATATTTACAGAAGAGCATAAAGCTAAACTAAGCTTATCTCATATGGGCAAAGGACACCCACAATCTCTAGCCACAAGACAGAAAATATCGCAAGCACGAAAAGGTAAAATACCTAATGGTAGACTTGGCAAAAAGCATAGTGAAGAAACTAAGAAAAAAATATCTCAAGCACAAAAATTAAATAGTGAGGGTAGATATAACTGGCAAAGGGAACACCCCTCCTATAATGCTGTACACGCTTGGATTAGAAGAAAAAGGGGTAGCCTACAAACTTGTTGGAATTGTGATAACCCCAAAGGTCGTTTTGAGTGGGCTAATATTAGCGGTGAATATAAAAGAGATTTTGCAGATTTCGTTAGATTATGTAGTAGCTGTCATAATTTATATGACAATAATAAAATAATATTAACCCTAAGGTATAAAAATGAAAAAGCTTGATTATATTGGTACGCCATCAGGTGGACAAGGCTATTCTGGCTCTATAGAACTAACAATTATTGCACTTAATAAAATAATAGATGTTTATAGTGTCGCTTTGAACAGGACACCCAAAAAAAATATATCTGCACCAATGAAAAAAATTAAAACTAAGCCTTTTGTGCTAACAGATGTCGGCATATATCACGGTTTTCCGCTAATATTGTCTGGTACTTTTAATAAATTTAATGTAATTTACACAATGTTTGAAACTGATACCCTGCCATCAGGTAAAGATTGGGCTGGTGAATATGGTGACGCTATTAAAATTATCAACGAAAAAGCTGATTTATTATTTGTACCCTGCAAACATAATGTAGAATTATTTAAGAACTCAGGCGTTACAGTACCTATAGAGATTATACCTAACGGAGTACAAACTGATTTATACCCATATTACGATAGAAGTAAAAGACCAAAAGACCATAAATTTACTTTTTTTATGCACGGCACTTTGACGCTACGGAAGAACCCAGGTATGGTCATATCTGCGTTTGCTAATTTATTTAAAGATAACCCTGATGTAAAACTAGTGCTAAAAACACAATCTGGTACGCTGGGTCATATGCAATTTGTAGATATGGGTAATATAGAAGTGATAGATGCTTTGTGGACACAGGAACAATTAAATAAAGCTATGCAAGACGCAGATTGCTATGTATTCCCCAGTAGAGGCGAAGGCTTTGGCTTGCCACCGCTAGAGGCTATGTCTACTGGTTTACCAACTATTGTTAGTGATAATACTGGTTTATCAGATTATGCCAAAGAACCGTATTGTTTACCTATACCGACTATTAAAAAATCACCAGCTCAAAGATACCCTAAACCTTGGGGTTATGTCGGTAACTGGTATGAGCCAGACTACTATACGCTAAAAAAACATATGCTATGGGTATATGAACATCAAGACGAAGCAAGAGAGATGGGCGAACTAGCCTCGGAGTATGTACAAAATAATTGGACTTATGACCATACGGCTGAAAAAATAGTAAAAGCTATAAGAAAGCATTATAGTGGCTGGTAAAAGTAGTATAATTAAAATATGGATGATATTACTCTACTAAGAAAAAGAGTTGGGGATAACCCTAAAACTAATTCAGAGGTTTTTACTATAGACGCTAATACTACTAGCGTCGTTTTGTCTTTTTCTAACTGTGCGATTACTAGTATTTTCGATAAAGAATATGCTGATAATAGCTTAGTGGATGAGGAAGACTATATTATTGACCCTCTGACTGGAACGCTATCTTTACTTTATGACCACGATGAAAGTCAGATTACAGTTAATTATCACTACTATGCCTTTACTGATGATGAACTGAATAATTTATTAGACGCTTATGGGCTAAATGGGGCTACTGTAGAGGCGATTAGGTGGTTGATTGCTGATGCTAGTAGGTTACACGATTATTCGCAAGGTGCGACCTCTGAGAGCCTTAACCAGATAGTTAAGAACCTACGAGATATGATAGAAGACTATAAAGCTCTGGGCGACCCCACTAACCCTGCTACTAAAATTACCAAGAGAACTAATGAATATTATCGAGGTTCTACTAATATTAATTATGATTTATCTAGAGATGATAGTTTAAATTACTAAAAAGGGGCTTTTCTATGAACTATATGAGGAACTGGCGAGGAAGTATAAACCCAGTTAATGATTTGGAAGCTATCCATCTGCTTGAATGGCAACCTATAACTGTGAAGCGAGCTGTTTTTAATAGCTCTAATGTTGGGGTTGACCGTGAGCTTGATGATGAAACTCTTATTTTTGAGATTAAGGCTAAACTAACTGAAATAGCTGAAAAAGAAAAAACCTTTATAGCTGTAGTAGAAAAACATATTGTACCTATGTTGGCTAGGGATGATGTCTGGATAGATGGAAACTTGCGTTCTTATTTAGTGAAAAATATCGAGAATGAGGTTATTTACTTAGATGAAGTTTAAGATTACTAATACAAAAGAAATTATGGACAAATTACAGTCTGTTGGTATTAATACCGTTAGAAAAGCTTGGGATGAAACTGTATATACTTCGGCTGAGATGGAACAGAGAAGTTATAATAATCGACCTTGGACTGATAGGACTGGTAATGCTAGGGCGAGTATCTATGGGTTGCCTGAATTTACTGGCACGAAAATGAGTATTACCCACGGTATCGGTGTAGATTATGGGGTTTATTTAGAGCTGAGTAATGGTGGAAGGTATAGAATTATAGGACCGACTACTGACAGCTATCGTTCTGTTTGGCTAGCTAATATGAAAGATATTTTGAGTAAATAAAATGCACGATGAACGAAAAGCCTTTATGGAAAAGCTACAGACTGATGAAGAGCTATTGAATAAATTGGCTAGTAATAAACCGTTTTGGAATAGTAACCTTGATGCTGAAAAAAGATATTCTATATTACCTGCTGATAAAATCTATAAAGGAATAAAGACACCATTTGTTACTGTTCAGCTTAGTTCGGATAACCTGATTGGAACTAAACTATCGGATGTTTTTATCTATCTGCGGTGCTATAATAGAAGTGATAAGACTTTTGTCAGGATTGATGACATCTTATCTAGGGTAAAGGTTCTGATGCACGATGTTCGACTAGAAGATTACGCAGAAAATGCCGTCAATATCAATGTGCTATATGAAACTACAGGGGCAGAGCTGACCGACCAGGCTTATAACTTGTTGTTTCGAGAGAGCCGTTATCGAATCTTGTATCTATAAGTAGAGCTATAGATAGAATTAAAGAACGGGAGTTTAAAAAATGGGTCTATTTGACAAAAGCTACGGTGCTGGTTTACGGCACGGTTATATAAAAGATACTAATAATAATGTCTATGATATTGATGCTATTGTTAGTGTTGAAGCGTCACCTGAACAAGATGACACTGAGGTTAAGGGTGATGATGCCTTGAAGGCAACATTTTCTTTTAACCGTAAGGAAACTTTAACAATTACGGCTAATGGTTTATCACTTGATGTACTTCAAGCTTTAACTGGCAACTCTGTTAGTAGCTCTGCTACTGGTGCTGAGATAGCCCTCGGTACTACTGGTGAGATGTCACCACCTTTTGTTGAAGTTGGTGCTTATACTAATGGAAAAAATCAGGCTGGAACTAGTGTAGTTATTAAGAAAGTTTGGCATAGAGTTCAGATTAATAAGCCTGTTGTGAAAATGGCTGGTGAAACTGAATTTAGTGTTGAGCTAGAAGGCATTTCATATCAGACTGCTACTGATATAAGCGGTGCGTCACTTGGTTCGACTAGGACTGCTACACTTAGTGTCTATGAAGGTTCTGTTAGTTAAAAAAATTAATTTAGAAAGGCTATGAGTATGGAAACACCAGAAAATATAGCAACTAGTTCTGCTAAAGAATTTAAACTAAAAAGAGAAGCCCGCGAAAAAGGTGAATTGTTAACCTTGAGTAGTGGGCTTGTTGTTTTAGTAAAACGACCTAACATTACTAGAATGATTGCTAAAGGCTTAGTGCCTAATAGTATTTTACAAAAATTTATGGTGTTGCAAGACAAAAACACCTATGACCCTAAAGATATTGAGGCTATCTTGGTATTCCAAAAAGAAATGGCTAAACAGGCTTTAGTTAAACCGATTATTGTTGATGAGCCTAACTATGATAATGATGAAATATCTGTAGATGATTTAGAAGATACTGATTTAGCTGAAATATGGCAGTATGTCAATGGGGGTATAGAAGAAGTCGACAAATTTCGTAGAGAACGACAATCTGGGTTATCTGTTGGACAAGATAGTAACCCGATACCCGAATAAGCGACCCAGTGATTTTGTTGATGGTCTGAATAGCTGGCAAGCTTTTAGACTAGATGCTGGACTAGCTGTAAAATATAGTACCTTAGAAGAAGAAAACAATATCGTTAAGCTAGAAGCTATCATAAACCAGATGGATAACATAATACGGGCTAGTGGTAGTAAAGTGCCAAAACGAAAAGCTTATAAAAGTATAATAAAAAAGATGGAAACTGAGGAAAAAATACCGATGTTAGAAGATATAATAAGAGAATTATCTGGCGATGGAACGGTATTAGAAGTTGGGTTGAATAATGGCGGGAGTTGATTTAGGCTCAGTCTATTCTAGGCTTGAGCTGGATATAGCGAATTTTCAGAAAAGTATTGATGTTGCTCAAAAAGATTTAGATAATTTTGCTAGGACTAGTAGTAGTGCTATGTCTAGAACTAGTAAGTTTTCACAAACTGCTAGTAGTGCTATTGATGAGGTTACTGGTGCTTTAGGTGGCTTGATTCTAAAAACCTCTGCTTTAGCTATTGGTGGCAGTATTGGGCTTATAGGAATGGCTAAATACGGCTTTGAGGCTGTTCAGCAGATACAAGGAACTGTAGCTTCTATGGTGTCTTTGACTGGTTCTGCGGAAGCAGCTGGTAAGGTCATTAAAGAGATGGTTGACTATGTCCAGGGCAAACCATTTGATAGGATGGAAGTTTTACAGGCGAGTAGGAATTTATTGGCTTTAGGACGGACTACCCAAGACCTTAAAGGTGATATTGAGCTTTTGGGTAGGGCTGTTGTATACACGGGGCGTGATTTTGCTAGCTTGGCACTTATTTATGGTCAGGCTTCGGCTAGTAATAGAGTTATGTCTGGTGACTTGAACCAATTAGTTACTGCTGGTATTCCTATATTAAAGACTTTATCTAAACAGCTTGGCGTTACGGCTCAGGATGTTTATAAGATGGCTGAAAATGGGCAGATAGATTTTGCTACATTTAAGAAAGCTTTAGAAGACGCTTTACCAGCTGATATTGTTGAAAGAAATAGTAATACTATATCTCAAAGAATTAGCTCACTTCGCTCTTCTTTTAGGAATTTAGCTTTTGATATTTTGGGGGTTGATTTTTCTAAAATAGATGGTAGACCATTAATAGAAACTGGTGGGCTTTTAGATAAAATAGTTGATGCTTTAGAGCAGGTGATAGTTAAGCTTAGAGCACCTGAAATGAGGGAAGCTTTTAAGGCACTTGGCGAACAAGCGAAGAATTTAGCTAATTGGTTGCCTAAGGTTGTTGATGCTTTATTCTTTTTGGCTAAGCATATTAACGATATTGTTGCCCTGATTGCTTCTATGACTGTTGCTTGGGCTACCCTTAAAGCTGTTAATATAGTTATTCATTTTGTGAAAATAACTCAAGCTGTGGGTCTGGCTATAAAGGCTATGATGGGTGCTAGGACTGCAATAGTAGCTCTGAGGGCTGGGTTGACTGCACTTGGGGTAGCTTCGGCTACTAACCCTATTATTTTGATTATAGAAGCTGTGGCTCTGTTGATTGCTGGATTAGTCTTTTTACAGATTAAATTTAATATTTTTGGTAAGGCTTGGGATTGGCTGAAGGAAAGAATACAGCCTTTATTACCAATTTTTCAGGCTATTACTACCTTTGTTAAAGATACTTTGGCTCAGGCTTTTGATAGTCTGAAAAGAATCTTTAACGAGCTGAAAGAATCGTTCCAACCATTAATTGATGCTTTTAGAGAGTTTTACGAAAAGCACGGTGAGGGAGTTCGTAAAGTTCTTGGCTTGATTGCTCTAGCCTTAGCCACTTTAAGCTTAGGACCAGTTGTTGCAGCTTTTGCTATTCTGCTTGGTTTATTGAAATTAGTTGCGGTAGTGCTGGAGTTCGTAGCTGATAAGTTTGATACTATAAAGTCTGTTGTTACTACTGTTATTAAAGTGGCTCTGAACCCCTTGATAACTACTGTAAAACTTGTTCATAGTGTAATTGATAGGTTTGGTATTAGGTGGGATGAAGTCTGGGAAAAAGTAAAAGATGTTATTGACTTTGTTGTAAAGAAGGTAGTTGAAGGGATAGAGTTTGTAAAAAAAGTCATACGCGAGCTTAGGGAAGAAGTAGATAAGCTTGGAATTAAGTTTCAGGAAAATAAGGATAAGATTGCAACCAAATGGAGTGAACTAAAAACGGCTCTTAGTGGTGGTATCAGTCTTGTTATTAATGGTTTTGATGGTGGTGTTGGTACTGAAAACCTTTTGGCTAGTATAGAAACAATGAAAACTACTTTAAATGGTATGCTGGATAGTATTTTAGCACCGTGGCGAACTAGCTTTTCCGAATTAGGTAATTTAGCATCTCAGACCTTTAGCAATATGGCTGAAAGCTTAGGGCTTTTTGTTGCTTCGCTACCTGCTCGACTATCGGGGATATGGGAAAGCTTTACCACTGCTTTTAATAATGCTTATAGTCAAGTTGGCATATTTGTATCTAATATAGGTACTACTATTGGTGGTTGGATAGCTGGGCTACCTGAAAACTTATCTGGTATTTGGACTTCATTCACTACTGCTTTTGAAACTGCTTATCAGAATATAGTTGATTTTTTCACCAGTCTACCAGGAAGGTTACAGCCTAATACTGATAAAGCTGGAGTAGACACCGCCACCTCTTTTGTTGATGGTGCTAAAAAGCAGATGACTACTATGGAATCTATTAGAAAAGTTGGCGATGCCATTATGCAATTGATTGGTTTAGCTATTCTAGTGGCTTTAGCCTATGTAGTAGATGCGGCTTTTCGGCTAGGTCTTGAGATGATAAAAGGTATGGGTCGGGGTATTGGTGGTGCTATCGGCTTTATTTTTGAAGCTATTGGTAGGATAAATAATACTATATTAGGGTTTTTTGGTGATGCTATAGGCTGGCTGATTGAAGCGGGGAAAAACATTGTTAGAGGCTTGATTAGAGGACTGGATAGTATGTTAGATGCTGTCAGAAGAAAAGCAAGTGAAATAGCTGAAGCTGTAAAAAATGCTGCAAGTGCAGCTTTAAGGATGCATTCACCTTCTAGGGTATTTGTTGATATAGGCAAAAATGTTGGCAAGGGTTTTGTTATGGGCTTGGATGATACTAAAAAAGACATTATTAAAACTGCTAAAGATATATTTTCGGTCAAAACAATGAATATTCCGTCTGCTCAATTACAGGTAGCTATGAATCAACAGGCTACAGTTAAAACTAAAGAAGAAGTTAGACCAGTAAATATATATGGTGATATTAATGTCAACAACCAGCAGGATGCTGACTACTTGTTACAGCGACTATCTAGAAGGCAAGACTTAACGATGCAAGGGCTGACTGGAGTATAGGATGGAAAATGATTTAGAAGTTTGGTTTAACGGTTACAATCTTAATCTGATACCGAATGTATTTTTTACTAGAACTAGAACTAACACCGATATCCCGATAAAGACTAATTCTTATGAGCTGATACGGCAGGATGGTAGTGTTACTACTTCTGTAAAAAAGACTGTGAAGAATATTGATTTTGAAGGTTATATATTAGCCCCGAATAAATATGCTTATGAAGAAGCTATAGACTTGTTGAAATATCGTACTTCTGCTACTGAAAGAACTTTGTCTATAATTCAGGCTGGTGCTGAAAGAAGATATACCGTTTCTAAAAATAATTTAATTGAACAGTATTTGGGTAATGGTAAGGGTGAAATAAGCTTGTCATTTTTGTGCAGTGACCCTTTTGGTAGAGATATTAATTTAACTTCTGCTAGCTTTACTGTGACTGATACCCCCGCTAGTCTGGAACACGAATTTTTGGGTTCTGCTTTAGCTAAACCTGTTTTTGCTATGACTGTGAATAGTGTTACTGGTGGTACTGGTAAATACTTGGGTGTTGGAAATGGTAATACTGGACAGCAGGTTCAGATATTGAGAAGTTGGACGGCTGGGGATATAGTGGTTTTTAATACTGAGCTAAAAAAAGCTTTTGTTAATGAGCAACCTAGTGACTACAACGGAGTGTTCCCTGAGTTTTTGCCATATCAAGGTACGGCTTATTATTATGATAATTTTACTACTAGAAATGTTGATATTACTTTGTCTTATGTAAAGAGATATATTTAAGGAAAGTTATGGCTACTAGACTATACCCCAATAGTGGAATAGACAGCAAATTTGCCTCTGGTGATGTTGCTGTTGCTGGTACTTGGAATGCTACGAGTACTGATGCTTTAGATATTAGAAATATCTATAAAGAGAAATATTTTTACAATGGTTATATGTATTCTGAAGGGCAACATAGTGAAACTGAAACTAGTGCTACTAATAACTATGATGTCCTACTGGGAAGATTTATGAGTAAACCCCTTTTGAATAATGTATCGTTTACTACTTCTGATACTGTCAGCTGGGTGCTAGCGGTTAAAGAGAGTAGTACTGATGCTAATATGTACTACAAGGTTCATATTACCGTGGTTAAGCCAGATGGTAGTGTTAGGGGTACTCTTTTATCTAACAATGTCGGTGGTACTGAATGGAGTACAACATTTACTGGTAGGGGTGAAGGCACAAAGACCTTGAGTGCTGTATCGGCTTTGGCTGGGGATTTTATTCTTGTCGAGATAGGTTATAGGGCAGTGAATACTAGTACTACCTCTTATACTGGGGATTTATATTATGGGGCTGATAATGCTTCTACTGATTTAACGCAGGGTACTACCCAAAATGGCACACAGGCTGGCTGGATTGAATTTTCTAATAATTTTGATTTTGTAGATACTATTTATTGGGTTGGGGGTAGTGGCAGTATAACTGATTCTGCCCACTGGGCGTTGACCAGTGGTGGTACTGGTGGTAAGGCTAAAATATCGGATATATATAATGTAGTTTTTGACGAAAATAGCTTTACAACGAATGGTAATGTTGTAACGGTGAATATGTATGTCGCTGTTGGCTCTTTAGATATGACTGGGGTAACTAAGACGGTTACTATAGATGGTGCTATTGCTAACTATGCCTTCTATATCGTTGGTTCTTATTTGAGGGTTAATGATTTTGTTACTTTTGGCGGAACTTATAGCGCTTCGTTGAATGGTTTTCGGATTGGGGAAATGTTTTTGGATGAAACTACTTTAGCTCTGAAACTTGGTAATAATACCCATAAAATAATTGAGCTAGCTATTGGTAATGAAGAAAATTCGTATAGCTCTAACAACGATATGGTAGTAAATTTTGAATCAAACTTTTATGCCCCTGAGTGTGTGTTCAGTTATTATACTGTTAGTAGTGGTCCAGGCTTAGTAATAAATACTAATAATTATAATATTACCGTGGCTGAACTTGACACCTATGATGATACTGTCAGTCATAATTTTGGAACTAGTACCTTGACAATACCGAAAATTGTTTGGACTGATTATGGGGGTGGTTTAGATACTGAAGACGCTAAGCTTGTTTTAAGTTCAACGGCTACCAATGCCAAATATCAATTAACTGATTTTACGATACGCCCTCACTGGGCTGAAGTAGAAGTATCTAGCAGTCTTGGTGTTGTTTACTTGCGAGATATCTCAACTGATAAATTAATAATTGCTGAAGATGTTGCTGTAGATGTCTATAATTCCATAAGTGGCAGGTCTTTGCTTGGTGATGTTATTCTGCAAAAAAATAGTGTGCTGTTAGGGGATACAACTAACCAGTTTGATATTACTTCTGTAAATTCTTATGGAACGGTTACAGACCCAGTTATAATTGGTCCGTGGTTTAACAACACTGGCTCTCAATACTATGCTGATGGTCATACTTCTATATCTGACCCTAATTCTGTTTGGACTGATGATAGTAATGCGGCTAACGGGAATCAGGCGAATTATGCCTATACTAGTACCGTTGGTAGCTATTCAAGTAATTATTTAGAAATTCAAGGAACCAATATTCCTAGTTCTGCCAATAGAATTTATGCAATAAATGTGTCTGTTTATGCTGCATCGACTGGTGCTGCGACAGTAACTTATAACTTGTCTGTGTATGACCAGAATGATGTCTGGCTGGGTTCTACTAATAGCACGAGTGTAACTGGCACTACTATGAGTGTCAAAAGCATTTATGTAAATGTGGCTAGTGCTACTAAACCCTATTATACTGCTTCTGAAATAAGAAACTTCAAGTTTAAGGTATGGAAAGTGGCAGGCACGGCTGGTGTGAGAATAGGTAGGATAAAAATTGAAGGTATTGAACCTCAGGCTACACCTGCTAATGATTCAGCTTATTCGTTTTATTTTTATAATAGTACCACTTCTCAGTCCGAATTGTATGGTGCCGAAATATATAATTTAGTGGCTGGGGGCAACCATTTACTAGGACGAGAGAATATTGAAGGTGGTGCGCTACCAACTACTTTGGCTTTATCTAAGTCTGGGAGTACTTCTTATACTCTTGATACTGGTAGTAAAGTCGCTGGGGTCTATTCTATTAAGCATAGTGCTAGTGGTGCTGGTAATATCTATAACGGCAAAGTTTTGGGTAGCGATGCTACTGAGTTATATGTTAAATACAAGGTATTTTTGCCAAGCTCATTTTCGGTTGGAAGTACTGGATATGTAGAAATAGCTCATATTAATAACAACTCAGATACAACTTCTGTTTATGCTGAACTGAGAAATAGTAGTGGTAATATCCGCCTTTATATCAAAGGCGATGCTATTACTAGTATTGATACTGGTATTAATTTAACTCAGAACGCTGTCAATAACTTGCAGTTCTATTTTAAGAAAAGTGCTACGGTTGGGGCGGTTAAAGTCTGGAAAGACAATGATTCTGTGAATAGCCCTGATTATAATAGTGGCAATATCAATACTGGAACTGTAGCTCTGAGAAAAGTTTACTTTGGTAAATACTACTCACCTGATGCTAATTCTGATATCTGGATTGATGATTTAGCTATTAGCCAGTCCTTTATCTTGGAAACACCTAAATTCTTGGCTATTGATGTTATTACCCACTCTGGTGATAGCGGTCTGGATTATTTAACTTCTAGTGAAGAAGATGTAACGAAAACTGTAGATTATGAAGTTCTATATATGCCTGAAATACAGAAGACGGCTCAATATACCACTATTGAAGACTACAGTATTACTAAAAGTGGTAATTATAATATTGCTATTATTACTAGCTTGGATTTTGTTGCTGGATATGAGGTTATTAGTACGCCTTTACAGAAAACCTTTGCTTATAAAGTGTATGATTCTACTGGTAACTTTTTGAATACTTGGACTGATGTAATATCTGATTTTGCCTTTAAGCAAGAACTAAATATGGTTGGTTCTGAAGCTACTATAAATTTGGCTAGAAAAGCTGATGACTTTGGTGAGGGGGTTGATGTTGCTCAGAATAATAGAGTTGAGGTTTATGCTATAGATAAAGAATCACCTAACGGGCTATTGATATTTACTGGTAGGGTGTCTGCATATACGGCTGACTATGATAGCGAAACGGTGCAAGTTACTCTATTATCTTATGGTGCTGAATTAGCTGAAATATTGGTTGCTGATGGTGATGGTAAGACTGTTATACCTCTTTTGTCTGTAGACCCGTCTGATGTCTTTAGGACTATTATTGACTATTATCAATTATCTGGTGGTACTACTATTGACTACGATGTGGGTTCTATTGATGATACTGAAACTACTGTTAGCTATACCCTAAATTCTTATACTGCTAAAGAGGCTCTTGATAAAGCCTTAGAACTAACTCCTGTCGATTGGTACTTCTACTTAGACTTGGCTACCAATCTAATACATTTACACGAAAAAGGGACTACGGCTGACCATACTTTTGCTATTGGGCGTGATGTTGCTAACCTTAGTATCAAGAAAAGGTCTGAAACTATAGTCAATACCGTTTATTTTGTTGGTGGTGATATTAGTGGCGGTGTTGGTGACCCTGTTAATTTTTACAAGAAATATACTATACCTGCTAGCATTACCCAGTATGGGGTTCGCTCCAAAAGAGTAGTAGACCAAAGAGTAAAGCTAGAATCTACTGCTGATATTATTGCTCAGAGATATTTGATGGGTAGCCCTGAAATTTTAGTGAGTATAACTGTTATTGACAGCAATCAGAACTCCAAAGGCTATGACTTGGAAACGATAAAGTTGGGACAGCTAGTAAAAATTGGTAATTCTGGGATAGGACCGAGTTCTGTTTATGATGAAGCTGAGTTTGATACTAGCCCTTATGACTATGACCCTAGTAACTTGAGTAGTATTATTTTCCAGGTTACTAGTATTGAGTATACTGGCGACTTTATTACCTTAAGCCTGTCTACTACCCCACCAGATATAACTAAGAGGATACAAGATATCAACCGTAATTTAGTAGATTTACAAACGCAAAATAATCCTGATACACCAGATACTTAATGATAGAATAATAAGAGAGGAAAAAAAATGGCACTTCATACACCTTATAGCCCAGGCGACCCAATAAAATCAGCTAATACTAATGATGATATTATTGGATTATCTGATGGGACTAATGATGCTGATAATAATAGCCTGTATAGATTTAGACTAGAAAGTCTAGACCCCTATTTTGCTGGAACTGGAGTTGTCTGGACGCAGACGACTGGACGAACTGCTAGTATGACTAGTGGGGTTTTATATGTTGCTGGTAATAGGGTGCCGATAAACGCTATTAGTTCTAAGACTTTTACTGCTAGTAAAGATACTTATGTAGATTTTTCTAATGTAGGAGTAGCCAAATATGCTGAAACTACTAATGGTGGGGCTGCACCTGCTTTAGATGCTGGGTATACACGACAGGCTATTGTGATTACTGATGCTAGTAATATAACTAGCATAGTCCAGCGAGATAGGGATACTCTAGGTAACTTAGTTTGTAATAGAAAACCTGTCGCTAGGGAAAGTTCAGCACCTAGAGTTAGTTTAGTTACAACGGCTAGTAGTGTTACCCCTGATACTACAAACCACGATGTAATTGCGGTGACGGCTCTGGCTGGAAGTTTGACTATTAATGCCCCTGCTGGGACACCTGCTAATGCTCAGGGGCTATTATTTAGATTTAAGGACAATGGGAGTGCTAGAAGTTTAACTTGGAATGGAATTTATAGAGCTATTGGAGTTACCATACCTAATGCTACTGTTGCTAGTAAGACTTATTATGTTTTTTGTAGGTATAACTCTCAAGATAATAAGTGGGATGTTTTAGGAGTGGGTAGAGAAGGCTAAAATGGCGAGAGCGCAAGGCAATACTATAATAATCGGTGGTAGGGTATCGTACTATTTTATTGATTATGTTGTTGCGGCTCAGAATGAAGATGGCAATTATTCTACTATTAGCTGGAATTGTCAGTATTATTTTGATAGGTGTGATGCTCAGCTAGATAATGGAGTCGCTAACTTAGCTGGTACTAGATGGTATAACGGTGGCAGGGTATATAACTTTACTGCCAATTATTCTGTCCACGCTGTTTATATTGCTGGTGGTTCTTTTGATGTTGGTCACGATAGTAATGGAAATTGTTTGCTAAATGTTAATGGTGGTATTGATGTTTACCAAAGTGGAAGAAGCTCGACTAATCAAGACACTTGGTTGCCTCAGCTTTATCAAGGTATTGCCTATAACTGGATTAGCTTTTCTAATGTTACTGATGTGGGGTTTACTGTTACTGTTAATGTCAATCGTACTGCTAACTTGTTGCAATTAAATGTGAATGGAACTGGTTTTGTTACTTATTATAGTGGTAATTATGGTCAGGTGTCTGTCAATGTTGGTGGCAGTTTAGCTAGTGGGGTTACTCATAGTGTTGTTTGTAGAACTAGGAGAGCAAGTAATGGCTGGATAACTGATAACCAACAGTTCGTTGCTACTTTGGGGCAAAATAACTTTTTTGGTACTGAAGGGTTTTGAAATGAGTAGAAAAAATGATGAAGTTAGTAACTTGGAAATTTTTAACACCATCAATGAGTTGAGAAAAGAGCTGGTGCTACGAGATGAACTTCTTGAAGAAAAAGTAGACCGAACTTATTTACGAATTAAGGTTTTTGAATCAGAGGTTGAACCATTGAAAAAGTTTGTTTATGGCTTGATTAGTATTGCTGGTGGGGCGTTGTTATTAGCTTTGTTGGGGTTGGTAATAAAATGATAAAAATTATACTACATTATTTGGCTTGGGTTATTATTATTGGTAACTTATTATTGCTGGGCTTGGTTGGTTGGTGGTTGTGGTATCCGTATCAGTTGCCCAATGTAGAACAACCTATTGAAATTAATAACCCTGAAAATAAGATTGCTATAGGTGAGGTAATCTCTATGACTTTGAGAGTATCCAAGCCAGTTAGCCTTGTATCTAGGTCACAGCCGAATATTACTTGTGAAGATGGTAACTTGGTTACTTTAACTAATAGTAGTAAAACTTTACCTGTTGGTGAATATGTGCTGAAGTCCGATAATTATATTTTGCCACCTAAGGTTAATGTTGGGGCTGTATGTAAATTTAACTTCGTTAATACTTATCAGGTAAACCCAATTAGAACCGAAATTATCATTTGGAGTAGCGAGCTGTTTACTGTATCACCTAAAAATTAATTGTGTTTGAGTATATAATAGAAGTATAAAGATAATATAAGGAGTCATAAAAAATGGCGGCAACAGTACGAATCAATGAGTACAATGGGGCAGGTGAAACTGCTACTAATAATATAACTAATAGTAATTTTGGGAGTACGGATGCGGCTAACTTGACTGCTGCAAGTTACCCTATTACTGCTGGAACTAGTAGTTATGAAAAATATCAAAAGCTTGAAGTAACTGCTATGGGTGGTTCTAGTAAGGTGAAAGACATTAAGGTGTGGTACACAGGTACACTCAGTGGTTCTGATAGTCTTTTGACCAATGCTAGAACAACTAGCTATGGTGGAGCAGCTACTTATGCTACACCTGTCAATAGTACTAGTTCTAAGGCTACTGAAACTATGCCTAGTTCTGCACCAGGAACAGCCAACTTAGGGATTAGTGGTTCTTTGACTGGTGAGCTAACTGCTACTGGAACCAGTGATTATCTAGTTATGCAATTGAATGTTCACTCGGCTACTACTGCTGGGGCGACTTTGACTAGTAACTGGCGCTATACTGAAGTAGCTTAATTGTCAATAATATATTGAAAGTAGTATAGTATGTCGGTATTTTGTGGACAATGTAATAAAGAGTTTGATACTTGGGAAGATGAATTAGACCATACTTGCAAGGTCACTGGAGTAAAGCCCACTGACCCTGAATCTATGGGGGTAAATTGGAAAAAATTACAAGAGAGTGCCTTGAAAAGAAGTGTCAAGGAATCTGATGAAAAAAAGCTTGAAGAAGCTTTACAAAAAATTAACAATAGAGCAAAATTGAAGTTAGGTAAATCTGTAAAATAACTAATACAATAGTTGGAAGGCAATACAATGCAAGAGTACTTAGATAAGGAAAACAACCCAGTTGAAGTAGAACGCTGGCGTTGGGTTGCTTTTTATAAAGATGCTAGCTATTTAACCCAGTTTGATGATGAAAACTTCGTCTATCATTATTTTGATGAGATAGAACAAGATAAGGTGCTTGCTTTTGGCTTGGTAAGTGATGGGAAACAGTTTATTAAAAATATACCACCTGAGGCTAAACTGATTCATTACTATGATAACTTAGTTCATCAACCGATGGGTGGTAGTCCTGTTAATTATAGGCTGTATTGTTTTGGATATCAGACTAAAGATGAGAAAAGAATTTGGACAATATTGCCAACTGATGTGGTAATTGAAGGTAATATAAAAGATATGGAGTTATTATAATGGCTGACAAAAAGATAAGTGAGCTAGATGCTATTACTGACTTGACTGATGATGACTTATTGGTGGTTGTAGATGATGTAGGAACTTCGCCCGTTACTAAAAAGATTACAAAAGCTAATGCCTTTAAAAATTATCTTGCTAAGGACAATACCACCGCCTTTACACCTGATGGGGATTATGAACCTGCTACAAAAAAATATGTTGATGATAATCTTGGTAGTGGTGGCTTGAATATTGGGCTGGCTGTGGCAATACAAAATGGAAATATAATGTTATAAGGAGTAAGAAATGGCTGTAAACACCGCCCCAATTTATACAAAAACACCAAAAATAGCTTTTGGCTCAGTAGCCACAGCGAACACTGCAAAAGATGGAACTGGGACTGTCGTAACTGTTTTTACGGCAGGTGTAGACGGTTCTTATGTTGGTTCTTTAGTATTTAGGGCTAAAGGAACTAATACCCAAACCGTAGTGAGGGTCTTTATTAATAATGGCTCAGACCAAGCTACTGCAACCAATAACACCCTAATAGCTGAAATGACCCTGCCAGCTACGACTTTAAGTGAAACTACTCAATTAGCTCATCAAGAATTAGTCTTGAATAGGACTTTACCTGCTGGTTATAAGATTAATATAACAATTGGTACGACTGTATCTGCTGGATACGCTGTTACCTGTTTTGGTGGAGATTACTAATGGACCAGAGCCTATTAGCTAAACCAATATATAAAGGGTTCGATGCTATAGTTGGCTCGGACTACCAATTTAAAAGTTTAGGTCAAGTTTTACCTATTGCCAAAGACGGCTGGCGGATTTTAGTTGTTGGAACTACGAGAGAAAGTTCTAAATTGACTATCAAGGCAAATGGACTTCATATCACTGGTGTTTCAAATATCGGAACATTTATAGATGTAGCTGAAAGCCAGTGGACATTCACTGGTGATTTTCTCACTATGGAAAATTTTAGGTGTAATGTTGAAAGAGATGGTTCAATTGCTACTCAAGGTGGTTATACCACTTTGAATAACATCAACCTCAATTTAGGTGAAAATGTTAGGGAGTACAGTACCTCTTATGCGTTCTACAACTCTGGGAACTATATGAAAGTTACCAATTTTCACTATAAGCAACTTAACCCACAAACAAATGCAGGCTCATATAATTATGGAGTTATTAGAAACGAAGGTTCTTATTGTGCATTTTCAAACTGTACCTTTAATGCTGGAAATTCACCTGTTGGCACTGTCGGCTTGCTATATCTAGGCTATAACTCGATGGTCACTAATTCAACCTTTTATATGACCCAACCGTATAACAGTAGTACGAGTTTGCAAGCATCAAATTACTGCAACATCAATAATTGCCAATTTTATGGTTCAGGTTCTAATGGTGCTACTGCTATTACTGCGGGTGCTTATAATGACATTTCTAATAACTACATCACAAATACGGTTAGGGGTATAAGCTTAACAAATCACTACAACACTGTTGTTGGTAACAATATCACTTGTATTGATTCCGGAAACTGCATTTATCAATTTCAAGACCACACGACTATCACTGGTAATTATTTTCAGGGTGGTGGCTCAAGTGCAGTCTTGGTAAAAAGTACATCTTCTACGACAAACTCGGTAATCTCTGGCAATAGTTTTAAAACAGGTGGAACTGGTATCAACATCTCAAACTACCAGTATCTAAATATCAATGGCAACAACTTCAATTCAGTAACAACCGCAATAAATGCAACGGCTAAGATTATCAATATCACAAACAATGCTGGAGCTAGTGAAGCCACTGAAAAAATATCTGCTGTCTTTAAAAATACTTCAGGCGGCAGTTTGGCAGAGGGCGATGCTGTTGTCCTAAAAGCGGTTGCAGCTAACGATGAAGTGACCACTACCACTAGTGCCAGTGATACAAAGGTTGTTGGTATAGCTTTAGGGGCAATTACAAATAATTCTACTGGCTATATCTGTACTAAAGGAACTTGCACTGCCAAAGTCAATGGGACAGCCGATATAGCTATAGGTGATTTTCTAACTACCTATACGAGTGCTGGGATACTAGCTAAAGCTACTGCTGGGCAGACTGCTATAGCTATTGCTTTAGCAGCCTATACTGCTGATGATAGTTCGGGAACAATCTCAGTTAGAGTAATACCACCAAGAGTGGTATAGAGTATAAATACCAGTCGTTGAACTGGGTTATTTATTTTAAACAGGAACGGAAAATGAATAAAAAATTATCATCCGCAATCAGTAAAACAATAGATAGCCAAGAATATGGCGTACTCGAATTAATTGTAAATTCGGGTGGTTCTGATAGGCTCGACTGATGGCAATTTTACAGGAAAATGGTGATGTCATACTTCAGGAAAATTCTGATGCTATTTTGCTTGAACTTGAAGAGGCTTTAGTAGAGATACAGAAAACTGCTGAATACACGGTGGGTGGCTTTGCCACTATCCAGTTGGCTGGGGTTTATGCTGTTTATAGCTCTGTAGATTATACTATTGAAAAAACTATATTATTCGTTGTAGTTTATCAAGCTACTATCAATTTATCTGCTGAATATGTTGTGGGGGCTAGTGATAATATTTTCAAGGTATCCCAGTATACTGTGTCTTCTGAAAACACGGTTAATCTGTCTGCTGGCTATTGTGTCCCTGTTGTTGATGAGGCTACTGTAAATGCCGAATATTTAGTTGCTACCTATAGGGATGTTACTAAAGATACTGTTTATTCTGTTAGCTCTTTGGCTGATATCACCAAATTAGCTAGTTATCTGGTTGAGAAAACCGCATTACTTGAAAAAAATGTTCTATATCTAGTTTCCAGTACCGTTGATATTACTAAAACTGCTAGCTATGCCGTTTCTTCTTCTGTTGATTATGCTGTTCAGAAAACGGCTGAGTATCTAGTTGCTGTGACCAGGGATTATCAGACTGGTGGTTCTACTACTATTGCTGACCAATACCCTGAAAGTAATGCTTATTCTTTGACTGAAATATATAATAGTTTTAATTCTAGGGCTGGTCAGAGCTTTACTGGTAACGGTCAAAGTATCAAAAAAGCTAGTTTTTACTTAAAAAAATTAGGTAATCCTACTGGTGATATTGTGGCTAAACTGTATAGCCATACTGGAACTTTTGGGGTTAATGGCGTGCCACAAACCTTGCTGGCTACTTCTGCTGGAGTTGAAGCTAGCTCTTTGACTACTAATTTACAGTGGATAGACTTTAATTTTAACAGCTACACCTTGACTAATAACGGTAAATATTTTATCGTTCTGGAGTATAGCAAGGGCAGTTCTGGTAATAGGGTCCAGATTAGTTCTGATACTCAAGCCCCTGTTAGTCACGCTGGGAATACTGTTCTGTATAGTTTTTCTTGGACTGCTTATAGTTCTATAGATTTAATTTTTTCTATTACTACTGAAGAACCGTTGATTAGTGGCAGACCGTCTGTTTATCAGGTTGATAGCTTTAGAGATATTACAAAAAGCTCTAGCTATGTGTTGGCTGGGAGAGAATATGAAAGAAATATAGAACTTGCTAGCTCTTATGCTGTGACTGACTTTGGGTCAATACTGAAAACTAGTACTTATGCTGTTAAAACTGTTGTTAGCTTAGATAAAACTGCTGATTATTATGTCAGCCGTAGTTTAGATATTAGTAAAGTTGGCGATTACTTAGTTGCTGTTCATCAAACCGATACTCTTGGAGTAGTCTACTTAGTTTTGGTTTATAGAACCATCGTTAAAACTGCTTCATACAGAGTATTAGCTAGATACCCTACCCCTGAATTGTCTGAACCAATTGTTGTTAAGGCTGGTCAATCTAAGCTTGTTTTGACTGTAAATAATCGTCTGGTTATTAATACTAATCATTATAGAATGACCATCGGGGTGAAAAACCATTTGATTATTGTTACGACTAGTAAATTTTGGAAGATAAGCATACAATAAAACTATGAGTGCTTATACCTTTTATATTAAGAAAAATGATAGACGACCTAAGCTTGAAGTGCAACTAAAAAATTTTGATAATACCCCATTGGACTTAACTGATGCTAGTAAAGTTTTATTTTTGATGACTAAGAATAATGGCTCTTTACCTAAGGTAGCTACTGAAGCTGTGGTAGCTGATGCTAAAAATGGCTTGGTTGAATATGAATGGCAAGAAAATGATACTGATACTGTTGGAACTTATAAGGCTGAACTGGAAATTGAATGGGAAACTAATGTAAAGCAAACCCTACCTGAAGATGATTATATCAAAGTTATAGTAAAAGATGATTTAACGGACTAAAACTATGAAACAGCTTGTTAATCCTAACCTTGACCCAGTCATATATCAGGGGGGAGTTGGGTTGAATGATTGGTCGGGCTGGTGTTTAGCGTATGTCCAAACAGCCTTTGGAACAGGTTGGGCTGGCTCTACTGCTTGGGATTGTTGGAGCAACCGACTAACCAAAAGACACGCTGATAGGAATTTACCTGCTGGCGTGTATATCCCGATATTCTTTTCTGGCTATTACGGTATGGGGCATACAGCTATATATAAAGATGGCAAAGTTTGGAGTTCCCCTCTGACCCATAAGCCGTATGCCGATGTCTTCAACTCTATTGGTGAAGTGGAACGCTCTTTTGGGGTTACTTATGTGGGCTGGAGTGAAGATTTGGGGGGTACTTTATTGGTTGAAAGTTCTGCTGGAGTTCTGACGCCTAATCAGAGGATAGTTGGTCCGAATGGTGCTAATTATCGTTCTGAGCCAAACAGCAACTCTACTCTCTTGAAAGAGTTTGACGCTGGTGAAATACTTAACTTCAAAGGTTTTGTCCGAGGGCAAGACCCTTATGGGAATGGGAACAATATCTGGTTCGTTGGGGCTTATACTGGGGGTTTTGTTT
>ERZ724522.267-NODE-267-length-35876-cov-7.599397_pt1 | contig 35876 bp, 55 predicted proteins | sample MGYA00376055_ERZ724522 | MGnify/ENA primary metagenome ERZ724522 (study PRJEB28724, sample SAMN07190884) | wastewater metagenome | isolation source: effluent of sewage treatment plant in Hong Hong | place: Hong Kong | collected 2016-03-17 ...
TTTATTTCAACACAATCGTTTGCAATGAATTTGCAACAAGCGAAACAAGTAATCGCGACCGTTACCCAAAAAGAAAATAAAACAAAAAAAGACATTGAAGATTTAAAAGAAGCTATTTCTGTAGTAGCTGGAAGTTTTGCTCAACATAATTAAAACAAACTATCTTTCAATTCGTATAGCTTCGGATCAATACCCATTGACCGGAGCTTTCGAAGTTTCATGATGAAAGTTGTGCGATTAATTCCAAGCAATCTCGATGCTTGAGTGTTGTTATGGTTCGCATGTTGAATTACATCAATCAAAATTGCTGCCTCGATCTTATCTAAAGCATCGCCAATTTTTAATTCACCGGATTTAATTTTTTCAACGAGCGTTGAAATGTTCCCGTAAACATCGTTTTGATTTTCAAGACTATCCACACTATTATTTTGATTCTTTTTTGCCATATACGGAAAGCCTACCAGTGCCGATATGGTTGTCAAGAAATACAACACCAATTTTTTATGGTGTTTTTTTACCGCCGCTCTACAATTTAAGAAAGGCGGTGCGAATGTCCTATTCAGAACAGCAACACTTCTTGCTTACCAAGTTGAAAGAGCTCGCAGATGAACTTGGTAGGATTCCCGAATCGCATGAGTTTACTTCTCGATTCCCAAACGTACCAATCAAAATTCTTTTTGGATATTACGACCGAATGGTTGAAGCGGCAGGGCTTCAGAAAAAAGAACCTGAAAAGCCAAAAACGCCCATTTTTGATTCGTTGGTTGATCAACTGATAAATTTTTCCACATTTCAAAAGCCAAAAACTAAAATCGAAACCTCAGGAAAAACGACGCTCGTGATTGGCGATGCACATTTTCCATTCTGCCGGCCGGAACAGATCATGAGAGCGGCTTATTTCGCAGAAATCATCAAGCCGACCAACATTGTGCAGCTTGGCGACTTATACGACTTTTACGCATTGAGTAAATTCCCTCGATCGAGAAATTGTTACAATCCTTTTGAAGAGGTTGCGATCGGCAAGGAGATGGCGAATCGGTTTTGGCAGGAGCTTCGCAGAGCTTCGCCAAAATCGTTCTGCTACCAGCTTTTAGGGAATCACGACGAGCGACCACACAAAAGAGTTCTCGAGGCTTGTCCTGACTCGGAAGTTTTCTTTTCATATAAAAGCTGCTTTGAGTTCGAGGGAGTGCGTACGATATGGGATTTACGCGATGAATTAGAGCTTGATGGGCGACTGTACTTCCATTACCGCAAGAATTTTGGTCAGAATGCCGCCCATTTTGGAAAATCATGCATCTTTGGACATACGCATAGGGAACAGTGGAAACGCTCTGATTTTGGCAATGGGAGCGTTTTTGAGTACAACGTGGGATTATTCGGTGATCCGAACGCAAAAGAATTAAGTTACACACCGAGCAAAATAACACATTGGTCTATTGGTGGAATTTCTGTGATCGACGACTTCGGGGCAAAGGGGCTCAATGAATCGCTATAAAAAACCAATTCATTATTTCCAAAGGACGTTCCGGCAGGAAATTTTTTTCTTTATCGGTTAGTCACGAAAAGACCTTGAGGATTATTGCAAGAAAAAATTGCGCGTAGAAATCGACGTTTCGGATTGCTTTGGCAGTTGTATCACGGTGAGTTATTTGCATCGCGATCCGATCATCATTGTTTGGAACTACTCAAAAAAGAGAACCGACATAACCGTTCACGAGAGTGTTCACGTTGCGAATAAAATTTTAAAAATGATTGGCAACATTCCTTCACACAACAACGACGAGGTGATGGCGTATCTCACTCAGGAAATTTTCTTAGCGTCTAAGCAAAAAAATTCTTGAATCGCTCGAAGTAGGATTTTTTTGATACCTTTTTTGCGAACTCTGAACATGCGTATCCTAAAGCATAATTTACGCTGTAATCGCGATCATAGGTGTAGTAAAACTCGTGGTCGAAACCAATTTTATGCAACCATTCGTGCATTAAGTTTCCGGCAATTTCTTCTGCGCTCCAGTTTCTGAAAAACTTCGCATAAATCCATTGCCAAGGCGTTGTTGGGTAAGTGTATCCAATCACGTTTCGGCTCCAAGAATTATCAAGCTCAACTTGAATATCAGCTTCGTGGTCGTCGTCCGGTGAAAGAACTTCGCTACCAGATAAAATTTTTGCTAAAACTTCTTGGTTTGAAAGATCGGTGAAATGAAATTTTCGTTGAACCCTGTCGTTTGAATCTATGAATGAGAAGTTTAAAACCAACCTTTCAAACTCGTCACTGTTTACAAACTCCTCAACATACCCTGAAGCGATCATAATTTTTTTTAAATCGTTTCCAAAGAAATTACTTGCGGTCAAAGCAACAGAAAATTTTTTCATATTACTCAGACAACCATCGAGCGATCAAAAATGCAATGCCAAAAACTACGAAGAAGAAGAAAAAGACCAAAATAAAAGCACCGCAAACAATTAACAGCGAGTCAGAACAAAAGGCATCTTGCAGCAAGTAAAAAATTTCCATTTTATTGTGTCCTAAAGTGCATATTAAACCGATTTTAAAGTGTCTTTTAAGACACATTTACTATAGACATAAAAAAGAAAAATAAAAACAACATGGTGTTATTCATCCCATCCTCCCAAGAAACTCTCTGGCACGATTGCCTTGTACTTCTTTTCCACTCATCTCATAATCTGGACAACCATTTTTATCTAATGAGGATGCACAACAACCACACCCAAACTCTTGAAATTTGTCGTCTTTTTAACTTTATATCAACACTCAGAACGGCTCTCTGGGTGTTTTTAACTTTACCGATACATTTTTTATTTACTGGAATTACAGTTTTTATTCACCATCCCCGCCCACTCTCTTTCATCGCTGCGTCGATTGCTTCTCTTCCATTTTTAAAAAATCCCGCTTGAATTCGATTGAAAGTCTTAACCCAAAATCCATCTGCATTGTGTTCAACTTTTGAGCTTGTTTCAATCATCCACTCAAGCCGCTCCCGATCCTTGCGGAGTTCTTCCGATTCAGCTTCCAGCCTCGCAATAATATCAAGGTCTGCGTTGTGACGTTCGACTAGCTTTGCGTTCGTGGTGCGGAGTTTTTCGATTTCATCGGTCTTTCCTGTGGTTTTGAAATAGCCGTCAATCATTTCCGCTTGTTGATGGTGGCCACAACGCCGCAAAAATCCAGCAGCATCGACCCAGCCAATTTCTATGATCGATACTCTCTCATCGCCCACAGGGGGAGGGGTTTTGTTTGATTGAATGCTTTTATTTTTTTCGTTTAGCGAAGGTCTTTGATATCTTTTTTTAGGGTCAATTGGACAAAAGCATACTTTCCCAGCATATCCATAAGCTACGTTCGGCTCCATAATCAACCCCTGACAATTTAAACAAATATCGCTCATACACTCCCACCCTTCCCACACTTTGCGAGTGCTTCTCTGGCTACATCTTGCATACAACTTGCTCCATCATAAACTGAATCACCAGAAATATAGGCTTCTGAAATACTCTTCAACGCCTCCGCCATGATCTCGTTTTGGCGTTTGAGTTCAATGAATTCATTTTCCATTTTAATTTTCCAGCAATCTGGATAGTGATCATCGTATCCCCCACAACACCTCCAATTACTCATTCCCAGCCTCGCTTTCTTTTGGTGGGGTTAGTGCTCTGTGCGCCGCCTTCATATAGTCATCAATGCTTGGGCTTCCTCCATCTGGCGGAACCAGACACCCGTTTTTGATAAACTCCAACGCTTCCCTCATCCTCTGATTCTCTGCTTTCATGGTTTCAATCTTCCTCCACAACCTATCGGAAACGAATGAAGCACCGGATTTAAAAGATTTTTCTAGCATAGTAAAATGATATTTTATTGAATCAGTTAATGAGGATGAGGGTATATTTTTCCATCCAGCATGTTTATATGCCTCATCTTCAACCATCTTCTCTAATTCTTGGCGTGTGATCATTCCATCATTCCTCAATTTCTTCAATGGTTACTCTTGTGCGCTTGCCGATGAAATGCATGAGTTCATTTTCTACTGATCTTGAATAATCAATAATTGGAAATCTCCCTGAGTTGTCACTAAATTTTCCTTCTTTGATATTGCATTCAAACTCCACCTTTTTAGGCTTCGGGATGATTCGCCATCGTTGCGATGTATGCCAGTACATGGAATATTCGTTTTTCGTCCACCCATCAATAATCCATGCCTCAAGTGCTTCGTTTTTATATCTGAATCTTCCGTTCTCACATTCAATCGTTGCCCCATCTTCAACGGCAGCCTTCAATGCAATATGGAATGGTACGTATTCTTGTTGTGTCCAATTTTCTTTCATTGCATAAAATTTCAGCGCCTCCGCCATGATCTCGTTATGGCGCTGAAGTTCTCCAATCCTATCGTCAAATTCTGCCGTTAGTTCTACCTGTGCTTTGATTGCCTCATTCAACCCATCCACTTCCTGATATCTGCTTGCGTGTCCGGCTTTGTATCCTAGAATGTACCCTTCTTCAGCTACTCGACGCGTACATGCATCAATATCTTTTTGTGAAATAACCATGCCTTTAGCGTGTCTGATTTCATATCCGCAACGATCCACGATTCCATGTTGATCCGCTTCTTCCATAATAATATCAAACGTATTTTGGTCTTTCATTTTTTTCATGCCCTCATACTGTCTATGCTCTTCGTCTGCCCATTCTTCGTGGTGCATTTTTAACCCACAATAACCACATGATGCGAAGTCTCCAGAAAAGATAGCTAGGGTTTCCCCTTGGACGTTTCTATCTGAACAAGATTTACACCCGCATTTCCATTCAATTCCACACTTAGGGCAATTCACTTCCCCACCACCTTCTTGTAAATGTCGCTTGATTTAAATCTGTTTGCCTTGCGCCAAGACGCTCGAAGTCTTGCTTCGTTGGAGATCGGAGCTGTGAGGTGATCATCATCTCTTGGTGCAGCCGTTGATATTTCTTCAACCACTTCCACCGCCATCTTCGCAAACTGCTCCAACTCCTTCACCCGCTCAGTCAACCCATCGTAAGTCCGTAAAGCATTATCATTGCGAATCCATTCGGACGCTTCGAGCTTCGACTTGGTTTCGGAGAGTTCTTTGCGGAGTGCTTCGAGTTCGTCATTCGCTAGGACTTCGCGGACGTGGATTACTTCGGCCCCACTCTCGGTTATTACGTTTTCTGGCTTTATGTTCTGATATACTGAGTATTCTGATCTATTCGGCCCGATAATCAGGCAAAACTCCCTAGGCTTGTTCTGTGTGGTCATTTTTCCTCTGCTTTGGAGATTACTCTTTGCACTTCAGAAATCCGAATGAATTGCACCTTTTCATCTTCTTTAATCGCGTTATTATTTTTCAACTTCTCAATCTCAGGCATCAGCTTATCCATCACAAACGATGCGCCGGATTTTGCTCCGCAATATGTGCCTGTAGGGATTACTTCAACTTCATTAAGACCTTTGTGCCTTTTCATTGCACATTCAATCGCAAATTCTTCCACCATCTTCTCTAATTCTTGTCGTGTGATCATTTTAAATTTTCACTTTCATCTAAATTTTTTGGCGGAAAAGATAACGGTATGCTGAATCCAATGTGCAAAAACAGTATCGAAAATGCAACACGAAAAACTGTCACTTTTGCTTTGTTTCTGTAACGCCATTGAAACTCATGAATGCCAAAATGTATTCCAAACGAAACAGTGTTTAAATTTGCCATTAGGTCGGCAACAATTAAATCTTGATCTGGATAGTGAATTTGAATTACAAACATATTTTCATTTTCCAACCTTCCTTAAAAGTGAAGTAACCATATTCCAACTAGGTCTAATTGATTCTCTGTGCGGCGCTCTAAGGCTTATTTCTAATCTCTCACCATCAAACTCCATCAACCCACATTCAATTGGAATTTCCTCGATCTTAAGCATTGCTTTTGGAGTAACAAAATAAAACTCATTCGACATAATTAAGCCCATTCTTCTTTTATTAGGCTTTTTCATCTCAGATAAAAAATCTGACCTAGAAACCTTTACTTCAAAGCAAATGCGCCTATTTTTTTCAGACTCAAAACAACTAATCGCAAACGCATCTAAGAAATTTTTACATTGATAACCTGTACCAACTGGACATTCCTCAATAAAAACCCATTGCCGTTTATTTGAATAACGCTCTCTTAGAGCTTCAAAAATTGTCATTTTATTTTCGATTCAATTTCCTTGATGCTTTTTGCAGCTTAGAAGAAACTCGGCGAAGTTTTTTCAATCGCTGTTTTCGCTTTTCTTTTTGATGCTGAAGATTAGTGACTCCGCTTCCACGTTTTTCAATGGAACGAACTTGGCGAAGTGCTGCTCGATTCGTAGGAATAAGTTCTTTTGTGTGAACCCCACCGTCTAATTTGTAGCTTGTTTCAAAAGCTGGTGATTGCTTTTGTCTGCTGCGCTTACGAGCCGCCATTCTTTTTCGTGATGATTTAAGTTTCTTTTTCATATTTACCTTTCGAGTTTAATGAATATATATCGCAAGCAACGCAATGATGCCAAATTAAAATTCCATGATTACAAAAAGATGAATCTGATTTCTTTTTTGGCTTACTGTTTTTATAAAATCTTTTAACCATATACAAAACCAAATACCCACAAGCGTACCCAATCAAAAAATAAAAAATCAATTTCATTTGTTTCTCCTCAACTTCCACACTCCGAAAAAAAACTCGAAATGAAAACCTTTCCACTCTAATTCATGAAAAATAATAGGATATTTTTCGCACATGAAACGCCATCCGTGACGATGCTGTTCGATGTGATGAACTCTGCACATCCTTACGATATTCCATGATTCATCGGATGCTCCTGATCCTTTCGAAAATATATGACATTTGTCGCTTGGTGTTTTTGAGCAGATAATACATGGAACAGTGTTTTCGTTTCTCATAAAGTTGTACCGCCAACCCTAAACCTAAATTAACGTAATTTTAAACCAAAAAAAGGATTGGCGGCATTCAGCAACACCCCGTTGCTAAACTGATCTTTTTAAAATAATTGAACCGTCTTTCGCTTTAATTTTATTCGCCGCCGCTCGCGCTTCATTTAAGTTTTTAATGTATCCTTTTGGAAGCTCACCAGTGCCGCAGCAAATGTGACATTGTTTCATGTCGGCTTTTGTTGTTCCTTCGGCTGGCATAAAATACCCGTATCCTTTACAACGTGTGCAGTTACGATCTTTCATCCGATGATCTACTTCATCCTAGAAATGCAATCGGTAAGACTTGGTTTTATTTCTTCCGGTTTTGGTTCTTCGATTAATTCAAATTGATTATCATCATTATGTGAATAGTAAATCTCAGACTCATTTCCAAGTGTAAATCCAACATAAGTACGACCGGATTTAATTATTTCTACTAAATCAATTACGCGACCAATATTTTGTTTTTCTCTTGCTTTTGTAATTCTGATTTTCATTTTTTTATCTCCAATTCTTTTAATTTTGTTTGTATTAAATTAAAAAATTCATTTGTTGTGTAACATTCTGGCTCATCATTTTCTAACTTTGCTTCTATTTCATTATGCAAAGTTTTTGAAATATATTTTAATTCTGTTATTTTAAATGAAATACACAAATCTTTTTTTCCATTAATAAACCAACCATTCATGAATGCTCCTTAAAAAACCCACCGTCTTAGCCGGATACGGTGGCAAACCTAGGAACGCCTACAACTGGCGTTGGCTTCGCAGTATTTAAAGGGGATACTACGATTTTTGTAATTCCGCGAAAGCATCGACAGGAATAAATGTTTCAATTGTTTTTATGACTTCGTTGAATTGACTGATTCGTAATTCACCAAGTCGGATACATTTGTATTTTAGATCAATGTACCGCATGGCATCTTTTACTGACCAGTTTAGTTCTTTACATTTTGCTTTTAAAAGATCGGCTTCTGTTTGAGTGCAGAACGGTTCAGCAAAAAGATTTTCTGCTGGCTGTTCGTTTACGATTACAGCATCTTCAATCGGTTGAGCTGGTTCGATTGCATTTGTAGTTTCGACAGGTTTTGCATCGACTACAATAGCCTCACGCGCAGAAGTTTTTTCTTCTTTTGCTGGAATATCCTCAAGCTCGTCCGGCGTGTAATCAACTCCCATCAACACCTCTGGAAAAACAAATCGCTTCATTTCAGAAACGCATCGCCATCTAAGCATGGTTTTTGGTTGCTTTTGCCAGTTGTCTTTAACAACCGACTGGCGTTTTTCCTTATCCCACTGTTTAGCGAATCCTGCGGTCATTGCTTGATCGAAAGTCATTTCAATCGTCATGAGTTGTTCGTTCGGATTCCGGCGACAAGTAATTTTGCAATGTTTATCCGTGGACTCAACAAAATTTATTTCGGCTTTTGGAAAATCCTTGCGGATATAGGCAAGCATAATCTCGCCGCTCATTGCTGGCTTTCCTCGAATTACGTTAATGTGAGCAAAAGCAACCATTGGCGGCAAACCAAGTTCTTTTCCTTTCAACATGATAATCGCAGCTTGTTCTTGAGTTTGAATTTGCTCAGGTAATAGTTTTGAAGCTACCGCCATTCGAGCAATTTCTTTTATTTGCGCCATTTCAGAATCTGTTGGCAACAGAGTTAATTCATTCGACATTTGTATCCCCTTTTTTTACACCAAAACATCGTCATCATCGTCGTCTTTGAAGTCCGATGGATTGGCAATTTTTTGTTTGTAGTCCTCTTTTTTTACTTCACTTTTTTGAGATTGTAAATCTTTTTTTCCATTATAAACCGGAATTGATTTTGAAATTTTCTTAAGTTCTGCTGCATTACAATTACCACACCTAAAAGCGTAATTTGAATCGAACACAAAACCGCTACCGTTACAATAACCGCACATTTGTTATTCCTTATGATCGTAAAAAGCATAGGCAGGTAAACCAAAATCAACTTCATCTTTTGCATAAACAGCATTTTCGATAATTGGATCGTCCATAAAACAACGGAATTTTTCGAGTGCAATTTTGATTTTTTCAAAACCAACTTCAATCGAAGCATCATTCAAACGACCGCGAATGCAATCATTATCGCCATTCTTTTTTACGGCGATGATTTTAAAACTCACATCGACAAAGTCGATTCCTAAAGCATAGGAAAGAGCTAAACAATACCAAGCGGCTTGAATGTGGTATCCATAATCGGCGATTGATTTCGAAAATCCCCACTGAGAAATGTCATCGGTCGTTTTCAAGTCGTATGCAATAGCTTTACGGCGACCGTTTTCTTCGTAAATTTCATACGCATCAATTCTGGTTTTTGCAGCGTACCCGTTCGCATTAAAAAGAATCGTTACTTCGGTTTGATTTTGTGGAATGTCGAAAATAACTTTCGCTTGAGGGTGCTCGAACATTGATTTTCGCATTGCCAAAATTTGCTCATATTCGTCGCGGCTCATTACAATAGCGGTAGAAGGGGCGTTTGCCTTTGCTTCTTTTACTTCTTTTGAACGACCATCACCGTCAGGTAAAATGTAGGCATTGAGAGCAAATTTTTTCGGCTCCAATATCGCCATGTGAAAAAGTTTTCCGAATCGAAGTGTCGGAGTTTCTTTTTCTGGTGCTTCAAATGTTTGAAACAACCAATTTTTAGGCGAGATCAAAAGATTTTTTATTTGACCGGAACTCAAAGCCGTGAGCGCATGATATTCCGTTTCATCCATGTTTTGAATTATTTGAATTTTATCGAATTGGCGTTTGTATAAATCAAGAACTTGCTTATTGAATTTCATTTGTATCCCCTTTGGTGAGGATACTTTTATCAAAAAGATTTCAATTGTAAATATGTAAAAATTACATTGTTACATTATGTCATATTAGCAAGTGTTCAATATCATTAAAATTGTAAAAATTACATACCCGTATGAGTGTACATATTTTTTATTGATTAATATTGTAACCATACAAGCGTTCTATGGTGAATGAACTTTCGTGCGGGAGTAGAGATATTCTCGGTCTGATACTTTTAAAAGTAGTGGGACTGTTGACAAAACCCACCAGCGTTAAAACCAAGCGGGACTTGGGAGCTATGTCAGTCGGAAGATAACAGCGGGATATGTATCACCCTATCCGCAACCATTCGGATGAAAAAGACACTCGTCGCATTGGGCGAAATGAGAATTTATCATCGGATTCCGAAATCATTTTTTTAATTAAAAATGGGTAGGGATAATTTTATCAAAAATTACAACCTTCCTCGGAATCCCCTAACATCTGAACGCTTGAGCAAAATGGGAGATGAAAAATGAAATGCTTTAAATGCAATGGAAATTATGAACTTAACTTTATTGATTATCACTATAAACACTGTAATGGTTATAGAATAACAAAACGCAAAAAAACCGATAAAAGAAAAATTAGAGATTTAAAAAAATCATTAATTCAACTCCAAAAGTCTTTGGAAAAGAAAAATAAAATAATTGAAAATGCTATTCACAATAAAGTAGCACTAAAGAAAATATCAACCCAAAGAAAATATCATCCAATTTATGACTCTCTGGAGTGGAAAAAATTAAGGTATGCAACACTAAGGAAATTCAATTTTAAATGTTTGGCATGTAATTCTACAAACAAGGAACTTCATGTTGATCACATAAAACCACACTCAATTTATCCATCTTTGGCTTTTGATGAAAATAACCTTCAGGTTCTTTGTAAAGACTGTAACTTGAGCAAGTCAAACAAATTTGAAGACGACCTAATAAATAAAACTATGTAAAAATTACATGGTTGAAAATAAAAAAAAACAAAGTAAGGTTATTTTATGCAAATCAAATGCTCATACAAAGAACTTCTAGACATTAATGACCCAAGAATCATTCCAAATCCTGAGAATCCGAATGATCACTCGGAAGAACAAATTGAGCAGTTTTCAAAAATATTAATCTATCAAGGGCAGCGAAAACCCATCGTTATTTCAAACCAATCTGGTTTTATTGTGACTGGTCACGGCACTTTCATGTCAATGAAAAAAGCAGGATTCAAAAAAATAGCTGTAGATTTTCAAGATTTTGATAGTCCTGCACAAGAATATGCCCATGTCGTAGCCGATAACGCCATTGCTCTACAAGCGGAATTGAACTTGGCAAAAATATCTGAAAAATTACCAGAGTTGCCAGAAGATTTTGACGAAGAAATGTTTGGTTTGGATGAGTCTAGAATGGAATTGTTGGACGTAGACCCAGAACTAGAAAAAGAAAATATTTACACTGATAAGGTTAGCACTCCAAAATATGAACCAAAAAAAGACAAAGCACCGCCTTTGTCAGATTTGTTCTTCACTGATAAATATTTTGAATTGATCAAGCAAATTAAAGAAAAAAAACTTCCTGCCGATGTAGAGCTTTTTCTTACGATGGCGGCATCAAGGCATATTGTTTTTAATTATGAAAATATTGCCGAGTTTTATTGCCATCAGAACGTAGACGTTCAGAATTTGATGGAAAAATCAGCTCTTGTTATTATTGATTTTGATAAAGCTATCGAGGAAGGTTTTGTTAAACTTACAAAAGAGATCAACGATAATCTTGATGAAAATGAGGATGAAGATGAGTAAAACAAAAATTGGCTTTTTTCCGATGGTCGCAGATATTTTGCACAGTGGTCATGTTCTGTCGTTAGAACAAGCAAAGAAAAATTGCGATTACCTTATCGTCGGGCTTCACTGCAACCCAATTTACAAAAGCCCTCAGCAATCAATTTATGAAAGATTTATGCAACTCAGGGCTGTTAAGTGGGTTGACGAGGTAATCCCTTACGAAAATATTGCCAGAGACAAGGATATTTTCTTATCACTTCACTTTGATGTTTATTTCCTAGGAGCAGATCATAAAAAACAAGCATGGGAAATGAAGGAACAAATCGAAGTAATGGGAAAAGAAATATTTTACCTTGATCGAAACCATTGTTACAGCAGTACAAGGATAAAAAATGAATCCAAATAAAAATTTTGCTGTATTTATTCTGACTCACGGAAGACCTGATAGGGTCATTACATATAAGACCTTGAGAAACAGCGGCTACACTGGAGACATTTATTTGATTTGTGACGATGAAGATAAAACTCTTGATCAGTACAAAAAAAATTATGGAGAACAGGTAAAGATTTTCAGCAAATCAAGCTATGAAGGAAAATTTGACAAGATGGATAATTTTGATGGGAACAAAGTTATCACCTATGCAAGAAATGCTTGTTACGATATTGCCCGCTCCCTTGGCTTGGATTATTTTTTTGAATATGAAGATGATTACACCAGATTTCTATTCAGAAAAATTGAAGGAGATACACTTAGAGGAATTACAATCACAAAATTAGATAAAGTTTTGGATTTAATGATTGATGCTTTAGAAAATACAAATTCATGCACTATTGCATTTGCACAGGGTGGAGACTTAATGGGAGGTGCAAAATCATTTCATAATATCAGTTTAAAAAGAAAAGCGATGAATACTTTTGTTTTTAAGGTGAATAAAGATCCAAAAGACGATCTTATTTTTATTGGCAGAATGAATGATGATGTGAACGCCTACTTGTCACAAGGAAAAATCGGAAAATTATTTTTCCAAATAGCCGAAGTTTGCATGGTTCAATTGGCTACTCAGAGCAATTCTGGAGGAAACACAGAGGCATATAAAGAATTTGGAACTTATGTGAAATCATTTTATAGTGTAATGGTGTCGCCGGATTGCTGTAAAATTGCACTTATGGGAACAGTAAACAAAAGAATTCATCATAAAATAAAATGGGAAAATGCTGTGCCTAAAATTCTTTCACAACATTTCAAAAAATGAAAACAATCAATCTAATCGAATTTGAAAAAATTGTTTTAAAAAAAATCGTTGATGCCCAAATTGATTCAACCAGCAAAAGACTTAAACACTACGAAGATATTTCCTACGATTATGCCGAGAACGCCCTCAGAAAAGAACTCGAAGTTTTGACCGAATTATCAAAAAAACTGTCCTGATTCATTTTAAGCCATCTAATCCACCAAGATTTGATAGGACTCATTTAAATTCATAACCAACAAGATTTAACTCAAACGATTTATTGCCATTTAAAGCAGGATTGAATCCTAGACCATTTCTTTGTTCGGTTAATATATACACATCAAAAACAAAAACACGCATCAAATCTAATTTTACAACGAATTAAATCAATTTGGTTTATGTAAAAATGATATTTTTTTTATGTACACCATAACCCACTGTGTTAATATGTTTATATAGGGAGCAAATATGAAAAAACGCATTATCAAATTAGAAGTTACTACTGTAGAAATGAATAAAATAGTTTCAGGGCTTTTTAAATTAGCAACTATTGACAGACAAGTTGCTCGTTCACTTAAAAATTCTCCAGATATGGAAATGATTATGAATGCCAGAATGCAAACAGCAATTGAAACAGAAGAATTAGCAGAAAAACTTCAAAAAATTTATTTTGACAAAATCTAATCCGAAACTCCCGACATTGGGAGTCTTACCGTAATGCGGTAACTGATGAGGATAATCGAATCAGAAATTTATAAGGGATACAATATGGCAGCAAACATTGAAACAATGATGAGCGTTAAACAAACGCCTTGGCATGGACTAGGAACCATACTCAAGGAAGCACCATCGGCAGAAGATGCGATGAAAAATGCAGGACTTGATTGGACGGTTTCAAAACAACAAGCTCAGTTCGTAGATAATCAAGGAATCGTAAAACCGATCAACGGTCAATTCGCAATCGTGAGAGATAAAGATCAAAAATGTCTTGGGATTGCTGGTTCGACTTATCAGCCGCTTCAAAATTCTGATGCGTTTAAATTCTTTGACCCATTTGTAAATGCCGGAGAAGCGTTGTACGAAACTGCCGGAGCACTTGAAGGCGGAAAAAGAATTTGGGTTTTGGCAAAAATCAATCGCGACCCTCTTGAGATTGTAAAGGGCGATATTGTGAACAAATATGTTCTTCTCTCGAACAAACACTCATGCGGATATTCCGTCAAAGGCGGTTTAACTCCGATTCGGGTTGTTTGCTCAAATACCTTGAACGCCGCAATTCGTAACGGTAAAGGTAAAATTTTCAACGTCACTCACTCAACCCAAATGGTTCAGAAACTAGAAGATTTACAGGCTACCATTTCTCAAATGGACGAGGCATTTCAGCAAGCTGGAGAAGCGTATCGAATGTTTGCCAAGAAAAAAGTCAATGCAGAATTGATCGACCAATTCCTTGCTATGACTTATCAATGGTCAGTTTCTGCCGATGAGATTGAAAGATCACAGCGCCAAGAATCTTTCCAAAGAAAACAAACTGAATCAATCTTGAGACTTTTCGAGACTGGACGGGGCACCGATATTAAAGGAGTTCGAGGAACGGTTTGGGGATTATATAACGCCGTAACTGAACACGTTGCCCACGAAAGAGGAAAGTTGGAAGACAACAGACTTCAATCTGCTTGGTTCGGAACCGGAATGGATATCAACAAACGTGCATTTGAAGCAGCTCTTGAATTGGTAAAATAAAAAAATTGAGGCGGTTATTGGTATTTAGCCAAGCCGCCTCAATTGAACATACTGTATAAGGGATACAAATATATGAAAAACTACATATCACTTTTACTGAGAAACTCAAACAATAAATTGATCGTCGATACAAAATTCGTTCTGGTAATACAGACCAAAGAAAATTATCGAGTTTTTTTGGCAATGTCTGACGGAGATTTCGCAGAACACAACCCATTCGCACTTGATCTTCAGGGATTGGTTGCAGCGATGCAGCTTTCAACAGAATGTTGTGCCGGAAAGTTTTACCTGAAGACAGCAACCCCACCACAAAAAAGACTGGAGCAGTTATGAAAATTTTTAACTATGGTAATTTTATAAAAAGAATCCGAAAAGAAAAAGGAATGACCCAAACTCAACTCTCAGCAAGATCGGGAGTAAGTCAATCAAACATAAGCAAGATCGAGCAGTGTAAAAAAGGAATAACGGTAGAAGACCTTGAATTAATCCTTGATGTTTTTGATCTAGACATAATTGTTATCGGAAGGAATAAAAAATGAAAACACAAATAACGACTGGAAATCAGACCGTAGAATTCAAACCATACCAAATAAACGACGATACTTTTGGAATCTCGATCATGATCAATGGAGTCGAATGCTGTTATATTCTTTGGGTAGATATCTGTAACGGTTCTCAAGGCAGGATAGTAAAAACAAACCGCAAAGGTTTTGGATGGAAGGGGTCAAAATCTCAGGCAGAATCAGCTTGCGAAATTTTATCAAAAGATTATTTCAATGGAGAAGTCGCATGAAAAAAATCATTACTTTAACAGAAAAACAAAGTCTGGATATTTTATCGCAATTACAATCAGCAAAACAATTATTTGAAGATTTTTTAATGCATGACGATTGGAAAGAAGATGCATCAAAAGACGTTATAAAAAGAACAAAATCAACCCAAAAAAGGTTTGAAAAAACGATATCGATGTTTATCAAAAAATGTAGAGGAACAAAATGAAAAAGCCAAGAACACTTTACCGCTATAATTCAAAGCACGAATTAATGCAGCATCGGTTGACTCGAAACTGTATTCCGCAAGTTGAAATTGACTCCTCAACCGGAACGCTCTTTCGTTGCCGTTACCATGAGAACCCGCACCTTTCAGACTTCTACGGATACGCAACACGCAAGGAAGCTCTACAAGAGGATTATCGGAATATACAAAGCGAAATAGCTGAGCTCACACACATGAAACAAAAGGTAGCTGCAAAGTTACTAAAACTTTGACACTTGATTTCATGTAGCTACCATGTAGACTCGGATTACGAGGTGAGTTATGTTTGATTTAAATACTATCGCCCCGAACCATGAACCGATCGAACGTGTTTTCTATTTCTGGTCGTGCCTTGATTGCGACTGGGAAGACGATGACTACAAGGTAGACCCAAGCCGTTTAGCTTTCGTCGAGGTTTGCCCCTGCTGCCATTCTGCCAATATCCAAATGTCCCACGACTACTTTCAAGTTTAACGCTTAAATCGACCTGTGGCGCAAAGCCTTTTTAGACTTATCCACCATGTAAAAATTACATGGTAAAAAACTCATTGTTTTATTCTTTGACAGTGTCAAAATTATCGTGAGACATTGCGATAAAAAAACTGTATTGGATAACGCAAGTGGGCAAAAAGAAACTAGATTTGAATAAAAACACCGTCCTTTTCATGGTGAACCATTTTTTTACCAAGGATGACGTTTGTGCGGCTTTCAATATTTCTTCAACTGGTCTTGATGCTTGGGTGAAACGTGAGTTCGGAATGCCTTGGTTGGCTTTCAAAAAGAAGTATTTCGTTTACGGAAAAATTACCATTTCTCAGCACATGTTTAATTTGATGAAAGCCGGTGATGCACAAACGACTAGACGACTTTATGAAATGCATTGCTTTCCAGAATTTAAACATAAAGTTCAGTTATCCGGTGATGAAGATGCTCCAGTTGTGACGAAACAAAAAACTGATTACGATAAATTATCAATCGAGCAATTAGAACAACTTGCAGAAATTTCAAAAAAGCTAACAAGTAATGATTGATTTAAATCATGAGGACATTAAAAAAGCCCTCGCAAGAAAATCATTCAAACATTTCATTGAATATACAAAGCAAGATTATTATTTTAATTGGCATCACGAAAAACTGTGCAAGAAACTTCAGGATTTTGCAGACGGTAAAATAAAAAGATTAATGGTTTTCATGCCGCCTCGTCATGGAAAATCAGAACTTACTTCTCGGCGTTTTCCTGCATGGTTACTTGGCAGGAATCCAAAGACACGAATCATTGCCACATCATACGCTGCCGAACTTGCTTCATCATTTAACCGAGACATTCAAAGAATTATTGATGATTCAAAATTCCAATCACTATTTCCTGATGTTTATTTGAATGGTTCAAACGTTCGCACGACAAAAAGTTGGTTAAGAAACAACGATATTTTTGAAATTGTAAATCATGGTGGATATTACCGATGCGCCGGAGTAGGTGGAGCAATCACTGGTCTTGGGGGTGATTTTCTTATCCTAGATGACCCTTATAAAAATTATGAAGAGGGTTCTAGTTTAACAATGAGAAGAAAAGTTTGGGAGTGGTACACTTCCACATTCTACACTCGTCAGGAAAAAAACGCCGGTATTCTCATTATTCAAACTCGTTGGCATGAAGATGATTTATCTGGATCATTGATCGAATTGATGAAAAAAGGTGGTGATGAGTTTGCCGATCAATGGGAAATCGTAAACTTCCCAGCCATACTTGAAAATGAAAATGAAAATGATCCAAGGCAAATCGGTGAGGTTCTTTGGGAAAATAAATACGATTTGAAATGGATGAATAAAACCAAAGTAAATTTGGGTACGTTTCAATTTTCTGCACTTTATCAACAGAATCCTAAACCTGACGAGGGAACAATTGTTAATCTTAAATGGTTAAGAACTTGGCATCATCTTCCAGATAAATTCGATGAAATAATTCAATCGTGGGATATGAGCTTCGGTTCAACTTCTGAAACGGCATCATTTGTTGTCGGTGGGGTTTACGGAAGAAAAGATGCAAACATTTATTTGATTGATCAAGTTCGTGGTCAATGGTCTTTTACTGAAACGGTACGGCAGTTCGAGTTGCTGTCAAAACGATACCCAAAAGCAATAAGAAAACTGGTGGAGAAAAAAGCAAACGGTGCGGCCGTAATTGACACGCTGAAGGACAAAATTCAAGGCATCGTTCCTATCGAACCAGAAGGTTCAAAAGAATCTCGCCTGATGGCTTGTCAGCCGCTTTACGAAGCCGGAAATATTCTTTACCCTGACGATAGGATTCATCCTTGGGTGGTTGAACATAAAGCCGAAATGGTTGGATTTCCAAATGCAAAACATAACGATAGGGTTGATACTGAATCGCAAGCATTAAATTATTATACACTTCACCGGAGCGGTGAGTTTACCGAGGACATGGCAAGGCTGGAAAATTCTGGTTTTGAAAATCGAAAGTTGGAATGGTAGGGTTTATTTATGGGATTACTGGACTTCATTACAAAAAAAGTTGGGGCAACGAATCAACAGACACCAGAAGACATTGAAAAATCAAAACGTGTTGTCGGTGGGGTTGAAGTAAAAACGATTGAAGTCGGTACAAGCGGAACCGAAATTTTCTCAGGATACCTTTCAGAAGAATACTTGCAAGAGCTTACTGGAAAGGACTGGATGGATAAAATTGATATGATGAGGCGTTCTGACCCGAACATCAAAATGGTGTTGGGTGCTTTGAAGTCTCCAATCAAATCAGCAAACTGTTATGTAACGATTTCAGAAAAAGTTCCTGAAGCGGATCAGGACTTGGCAGAAATGCAAAAGTTAATTGTTGAAAAAGCATTGTTTCACGACATTGACGTTTCATTTACAAAGCTCGTTGGTGAAGTTTTAACCAGTTTAGATTTCGGTTATTCTCTTTTTGATATTACTCACCAAGTAAAAACGCGACCAGAAATTGGAACGTACAACACTCTAAAATGTATATCATACCGCTCTCAAAGAACTATCGAGCGATGGAACATTGTAGACGGTCGACTTAAGACTGTTTTGCAGATTTCAAATGGCGATCTTGGTTCTTTTGTGAACATGGATGCTCAATTTCTTTTACACTTTTGTCCTGAGCAAGAAGGTGACAACTATGAAGGCGTGGCGATTGTTCGACCGATGTACGGAAATTGGCTTCGCAAAAATCAATTCCTTCGTTACTTGGCTGCTGGGATAGAAAAATACGCAATTCCTACTCCGGTCTTGACGGTTCCTAAAGGTGCTGAAAACTCGCCCGAATACAAAGCAGCAAAAGAAGCGTTAAAATGCTACGTTTCAGGACAAGCGAATTATTTAATTTTGCCTGAAGGCTGGAAGCTCGAATTTAATAACGTCACGTTTGATTCTGATAAGCTGAGAGCGACGATTGATTTCGAGAACAAAGAAATGGTAAATGCCATTCTTGCATCGTTCCTTTTGCTTGGTCAGAATGGAGCGGGTTCGCTTGCGTTGTCCGGTACGCTTTCGGACTTCTATTCTCAAACGATTACTTACATTGCCGATCACATTACAGAGCAATTCCAGCGTAAAATTATCGACCAGCTTATCAGAATGAACATGGGCGATGTGCCTGTTTATGTTTCATTAAAGTTTGATTCGCTTGAGGAAAAAGCTGACCAATCTTGGGCAAACATGATCAAGACGCTTAAGGATTCTGGATTGATTTCAACCGATAAAGAGCTTGAGGATTTTGTACGAGAAAAATATAAACTTCCTGTGAAGTCTGAAGAAGTGACCGCCCAACCACAACCAGATGGGACTCAACCACCAACCACACCAACCACTCTGGCTGAAAAAAAAAAGACAAAAGTACAAAGCGCAGAAGCAAACTTAATTCGTGACACTTCTGCTGAGTACGCAATCGCAGGAAAAAAATTCCTAAAGTCTTTTGCAAATAAATACATCAAGGCGGTTTTGTCTGCTAAGAGTAAAGCAAACTCAGCGAACGAAATCAAAGCTCCTGTGAATGCAAATGTTCCTTCGCTTGATTCGTACACCAAAACTCTCAAAGCTATTGGTTATAAAAACGCAATCGAAGCGAATCAAATTCAGGAAAAGAAATTCCGTAAGACCAAAAAGAAGTTGGCTGAATTTAATCTTGCGAACACAAAATTCAATCGCGTTGATAACGCATCCGAAGAATTACTTGATGCTTTGAAAATTTTGGACAAAGCAGTTACTCCTCAAGAAATTGAAGATGCAATTTATATTGTTGGTCGTGTATCCGACAAAGTAAGTTTGATTTTTGCTGACTACCTTTCATTTGAACAAAAGCAAAAGATTGATGCAAAAGCGCAGGTTTTAAGCGACACGCAAAAACAAGACACCATTAAGCCAATCGACTTCCAATACCAATCAAGCCTTGATTATGCTGACGACGATCAGCTTGAAAAAGATATGATGGATGCTGCTGATAAGTATACCGACGGATCGGCAATCGATGCAGCAAGTGACGTTCAAGCGTCCAAGTCAACGAACGATGCCCTTTTAGATGCGGCAAATGAATGGTCAGATGAGACTGGAGATTCAATCGTTTCTTATACGTTTGTTGCCATTGATGATGATGTTACGACGGAACTTTGCAGCGAGTTGAACGATCATACTTTCGATGCAAATGACCCTGAAGTTTTTAAATATTCGCCGCCGCTTCATTTCAACTGCCGCTCTTATATGCAAGTGAACACAGCGAGCATGAAAGATAATCCGGAAATATCCCCACCAGTAAAGCTGTCAAAAAAAGCACAAGGTCAATTGCAATTTTCTGAAGTGTCAAAAAAAACCAAGTTGACCAAGAAACGAAAGAAGGTAACCTAATAATGATGAAATCACAGAGTGGCTACAACTTACACGTCACCAAGTTCATTTTGCAAGATGGGCTTCAATCAATCAGCGCGGAGAATCGTCTTCGTAAAATGCAAATTCTGCGAACCGGAACATTTACTGACCCCCGTTATGGTAAATTCGAGATCACTAAAAAAATGTTGGATGAAATGGTGTCGAATTTTAAAGCTGGTGTTCGTGGTGTGATTCCCGCGCTCGACTACAAACATGAGTCGGATGATATTGCTGCGGGGTGGTTTAAAAATCTTTCTGTTGAAAAAACAGGCAACGACTACGAACTTTTTGGCGAAATTGAAATGACTCCAAAGGGCGAAAAGGTGCTTGCTGACAAAGAGTTTGGTTATGTGTCTGCTGACTTCGATACGAACTACAAAGATAACGAATCTCAAGCGGTTCACGGATGCGTACTTTTGGGAGCGGGCTTGACAAATCGTCCGGTTATCAAAAGAATGGAAAGTGTAATTCAGTTGTCTGAAAAACCAAAAGACCCCGTTGGTGAGAAAATTTCAAAACTGATCAAAGAGGGTAAATCACAGGAACAAGCGGTAGCAATCGCGCTTGAAATGCAACGCGAAGGCAAACTGGCTGAAGGAGAAAATGCGATGGATGAAAAAATGAAAGAAATGGAAGCGAAGTGTGCTGACCTTGAAGCGAAGCTCGCCGAGTCTCAAAAGCAATGCGCTGACTTGCAAAAGCAAATCGATGCAGCAAAAGGAACTGAAACTCCTGCAGAAGAATCTGCTGAAGCTGTAAAAGAAATGCAAACTCAGCTTTCCGAAGCAAAAACAAAACTTGCTGACACTGAAGCGAAGTTGAAAGAAGCAGAAGGAAAAATCACTACTGCTGAAAAAACAACCGAGTTCACAAAACTTCTTTCTGAAGGAAAAGCTGTCGAAGCGCAGCGCGAATCTTTCATGAAGGGCGACATGGCTGACTTTATTGCAAAGTCTGTTCCAGTAAAGCTCTCTGAAACTGGCTCACGCGAAATTCCTGTAAATCCTGAAGTGAAGGATGCAGAAGCAAAAATTCTTGAACTTGCTGACAAGCTGGTACAGGAAAAAAAGATCAGTAAATCGGCTGCGATTTCTGAAGTGTTGAAAACAAACAAACAACTCGCAGAAAAAAGCGGTTGGTAATCAAAGGAGAAAATAAATGTCTGCTACATATTTGGCACCAAAAATTCTAGCATTCAAAGCCGAGAGCGATCTCAGCACTCACCAAAACAAACTCGTGAAAATGGGTTCAACGAATGACCTCGTTGACGTTTGTGGTAACGCTGACAAACCGTGCGGAGTTTTGATGAATGCACCTAAAGCGGGTGAAATTTGCGAAGTCGCAGTTCAGGGCGGCGCAAAAGTAAAAGTCGCTTCCACCGTTACTCGTCAGGAGTCTTGTGCTTCAGGCGCGGCTGGTGTTGGTCGTACTGCGGTTGCTGGCGAATGGGCAATCGGAACTTTTCAAGATAACGGTGTGACTGGTGACGTTGTTCCAGTAATCATCGATCTCCACCAACTTGATTCTTAATTGAGAGGAAAATAAAACGATGAGTCAAACTAAAGCAATGGTAAATAAGCTGCTCACGAACGTTTCAAACGGTTTGTTCCCTACAGGGTACATCGCCGACAAGATTCTTCCTGAGCTTATGTCCAAGCAAAAAACCGGTATCCTTGGCGAGTACGGTTTCGGTCATCTTCGTCGCTCCGATGACCTTATCGGCGGTGAAGCAATGGCGAAACGTGTTGCGGCACTTCAGCGTAAAGCTGATAAGTTCTACAACATCGAAACCCACGCACTCGAAGGCGTAGTTACTCCCGATGACTACTCCAACGTGGAACAGCCATTCGATGCAGAGAGTGATGAAACAACTTCCCTTACTCATTTGATTCTTACCAACAAAGAGTTCGCGGCAGTTGATCAGATGTTTAACGCATCTGTAATCACTCAAAATAGTTCTCCAACTAACAAGTTTGATAACTATTCTTCCAGCGACCCGTTGGCTGAGTTCCAAAAAGCTCAGAACCAAATTCTGGATTCTGTTGGTATGTCTGCAAACGCTGCGATTATCTCTAAAAAGACTTTCAATGCGTTGAAATACCATCCAGCAATTCTTGATGTACTCGGTTTCAAGTACAACCAAATCGGCTTGTTGACTGAAGCTGACATTGCGAAAGCAATGGACGTGAGTGAATTGATCATCGCAGACGCTGTTTATAACAGCTCTAAAGAAGGTCAATCTGATTCTCTGGCTCAAATCTGGACAGATAACATTTTGTTCTACATCAAGCCATCTTCTGCAGCGAAGTACCAAGTTTCTCTTGGTTACAAAATGAAGTTGAGTGGTCGTGAAGGTCGTGAAGTTTTCAAATACGACATTAACAACCCACCAAATTCTACCGGAATTATCGTTCAGGATTCTTACCAGTTTAAGATCGTGAACGACAAGGCTGGTTACTTGCTCACTGACGTATTGACCTAATGATTAGTTGAAACGAACCCCACTCGATCTAATGGGTTGGGTGGGGTTTTTTTATAGGAGAGGGAAATGGGTTACTGCGTACAAGCTGACATTGTAAATGAATTTCCGGCACTGACTTTTTCAGCAACATCGAAAGTTACTACGACCGCACTTGCCGATTGGATTGACCAAGAATCGGCTTACATTGATTCAAGAATCGCACTTCGTTATGTTGTTCCGGTTACAGCAGGAAATGATGCGCTCAAAGTTTTAAAACGAATTTGTATTTTCCGCGTAAGCGAGCGCGTAAAGAATGCCATCGAAGTAAAGGCAAATGTTTCTCAAGCAGATAGCGAACAAAAGTATACTCAAAACTATGTTCGCACTCCTAATGCAGACCTAAAGGATATTGCAGAAGGAAAAATGGTTCTGATTGGCGCAACACTTGTGAGCTCTACTGGCTCCGTTTCTTCTTTTGAAGCTGGAACTGATAGCGAAGATTGCCACGTATTTAAAACGGACGAACAGCAATGGTAGTGAAATATACGATAAACAGCGAGGAGTTTGATAAAGCGGTAAAGGATGCATTAAAAAACATCACCGACCTCACTCCAGCTTTTATTCAAATTTCACGCGAGTTTTATAAAACACAGCGAGCGATTTTTTCACTAAAGAGTGCGGGAAAATACGTTGACTTTGTTGGTAAGAAAATTGCTCAGACTTGGCAAGAGCCAGGTCGACCAGACAAACGTACACGAAACGGAACCTATACAGCCTATCAATGGCATAAAGAAAAAGAAAATGGATTAAAAAAAGGTTATCCACTTCTCAAATATACCGGAACGCTGGAAAAATCTTTAACCAATCCAAACGATCCAAACACGATCAACGTGATTACTAAAAAGAGTATTGTGATGGGTACGTCGGTCGAGTATGGTGTTTATCATAACAGCGACGAGCCAAGAAAATCGAATTTGCCAATGCGACCGTTTTTATTTTTAGACCCTTCGACCACTATTTGGGCTGGCAATCAGCAGTTTAGCCGCAGAAATGAAGCGTGGGTAAAAGCAATCGAAGTCTACACTCGTCGGGCAATGGGAGAATTGAATGGCTAGAGTAGACGTTGAAATAATATTTAAAAAAATGTTCGATCACTTCAAGGCGAATCTGAATACAGAAATTGTCGCACTGAATACAGAAAAAGCTGATTCACTTACTTTGGAGCAAATTGATTCCGCGGCATGGATTGAAGGCTCGCTGAACGAAACAGTCAAAAACTTCAACACCTTTGTACTTTATTACGTTGAAAATTATGATGGAACAATGCAAGGAAACTCCATCAGTAAAAACATTTCCATTGAGTTCGATATTTTGATTTCGCAAAAAGAGGACTTTTTGGATTACACTAGACTCCTGCGGTATCATCGCGTTTTAGAAGACGTGGCGAAAAAAGCATGGGATAATGTAGGAAAAGGATTCGACAGGGCGACGATCTCCCTTTTGACTCCGATCGATGTAAAGCTGTTTGATTCTGCTTATTGGCACAAAGTGGTCGGGGTTAGAATTGAATTTAACTTGGTAAACTAGGAGGAAAAATAAAATGGGTCTTTCAAATCCACGCACAATTTTTGGTGTGCATTCAGTATCACCTTACAGTCGAGTCGACGGTATGCCTTTCGGTATGGCGCGAGTCGTACAGGGTTCAACTTTCAGTCTTGAAGGTGCAACAATCGAACTCAAGGGCGGTTCAAATAAATTCACTTGGCAGATCGAAGATGGCGATATTGATGCCTCTTTGAAGTTCACCGTTTCCGAATATCCAAACTGGTTGTTTGAATTGTTCGGCGGTAAAGCACCAACTCAAGGAGCTGCGGAATCTTCTGGTAACGTAGGAACAATCGCAAACGTGAAAGGAACTTCAGTTGTAAACGCGGCTGGTATTTTGGCTGCTGGTACACCGACAACCCCTGCTGACTTCAAGCGAGCGATCATCGTATTGAAAGCAACCGCAGTTGATCAGATCAAAATCTATGCAATGTCTGACGTAGATTTCGGTCGTGGAACTGATGCGAGTTTCAGTGACGACAGCTTGTTGATCGACACTTGGACAGGCATTACTTCAGGCTCTACTCACTTGATTGCAAACTTCGGCGTGACTCTTACCGCAGGAGCTTCGGCAACCGCGATGACGATTGGCGACACTGCGAAGTTTGAGCTTCGTCCAATCAACACTCTTAACCGCTCTGTGGTTATCGGTGGAATCGCAGACGAGTTTCCTGAGTTTGGTTGCGTAATTTACGCGCAAAAATCCGGCTCCGGTGCGATCTTTGAAATCGATGCATTCAAAATGAAGAACATCGGTTTGGGATTGGGTGCAGAACGTAAGCAATTCGGTCAATCCGAATACACCGCGAAAGCTTCTTACGATTCAGCAAAAGGCGGTCTGTGTAAGATCACCGAAGTAGAATAAAGTTAGCCATCCCCTTTCGACTGAGGATACTAGCGGATTCTCAGTAAGATGGTTGCCTGAACGCCTCGCAATGTTGTCAGCTTTGCGGGGCGTTTTTTATTGAAGCGGAATGTGCTTCCATATCTCATTACCGAGTTCAGGATTTTTGTATTGCAGAGTCGGATGGCACCAACATTTTTCATCAGCAGAATGTCTCATTTCTTCTCCATCTGGAATAATGTGAAAAAAGCTTATTTCGTCAGGATAATCCAAGTCTTCATCTATTATTTTTTTTATGCTCATTTTTTGGTCGCTTAAAGTTTTCAATGCAATGGCGAAAAAACTCGCTCATGTTCCCATTAAAATAAAACATTGCACGATGCTTTATGATGTGAGCCGTTTCATTGCTTACCCTGAATCGCAGCGTTGTATTTTTACTGCTTGAACTTTTTTTCCTCATGTGGCTACACTATCACCATGTCAAACAAAGTTACAAGATCAAGCGTACTTTTTAAAAATGTTGGTAAGCCAATTTTTCTAAACTTTCAAACTATTGAGGACGAGGAATGGATACGCGACAGATACCCTGAAGGATTGATGAAAGAAATTTCAGAGCAAAACGTCGATGCTATTTTGGAAGTATTTTGGCGTTTGATGGATAACGATGGAAAAAGGCTTATCCGTGATGCAAAGATCGTTCGCTGGGAAGGTTTGCAGGAAGTTCAAATGGATTTTGCTGACCACGTTGCGAAGTTGAAAGCAATCGTTGGCGGCGGTAAAGACGAGGAAATGACAACAATCATTAAGGCACTTTTTGAAACACAACAAAAGTCCGACGTCGATCATGTAGCTACAGAAAAAAAAAGTCCTCAGGCGGTCGCCCGCTAAATGATAACGAACTTGCTGACCTTTTAGCGTATGAATACGGACTTACGCCCGACAAATACAAGAAATTAACTCGTCGCGAAGTGCAGGGTTTGCTTGATGGTTTAGCGTCAAGAAAATCAGGCTATCAAGATTCCGAAGCTCCAGTTACTATTGAATCAAATCCTTCGGTGGATGAAAAAATTAAGAAACTGAACGAGGCAAGATTCCGTGGCAGATAAAAACGCGATTACGATTACGATTTCGGGTGAAACAAAAGACCTTGAAAAAGCGTTACAGAACGCGGTGAACGGTCTGAATAAAGTTACTCAAGCCGCGACCGATCAAAACAAGCAAATGTCGAAAGGTGCGAAAGATACCAGCGCATCAATAATCGACGAATTTAAAAATATTAAAAATCTTTCAACCGGATCGTTTTCTGCTCTTGCTGAAAATTTTATTTCTCTTGCTTTGAATCCGATGACACTCGCTGCGGGTGGTGCGGCGGCGGCAATTATTGGAGCGTTTTCACTTGCCAAGATTGGCGAGGAGAACAATAAAATCGCTGCCAATTTTAAATTCATTGCAGAACAAGCTGGTTTGAATGCAGATGCACTGAAGGAAAAACTCGCTGGAGCGGCTGAAGGATACGCTGACCTTGAAGACGTTTTGCCAATCGCTGCTGATTCGGTTTTAAAGCTCGGAAAAAACGCTCAAAGCATGGGCGAGCTTTTTGAGCTTTCAAAAAACATCGCACTTCGTACCGGAAAAGACGTTACGCAAGTCTTTCAGGATATTACAAACGGAGTCGCACGACAAAACGAAAAGATTTTGTTGGCAAACGGTATTCAACTTGATTCTGCTACCATCATTAAACGATATGCAGAAGCGAATGGAATTGCAAAAGAACGACTTTCGGATGCGGCAAAACAGCAAGCAATTTTGAACGAAGTTTTGTCTCAGGGTAAAAAGAAGTTTGGAGAAACTGGAGCGGAAATTGCACCGATTGAAGGTGGAACTAGACGACTTGCTTTGGCAATGGACGATTTAAAAGATGCTTTTGCTGCCATTGTAAACTCAAAACTCGGAGAAACTTTTGCAAGAATCGCAGACGGTACGGCAATCGGAATTAAGGCAGTAGCTGATTTCTTTACTGTTCCTCAAGGTTCCGATGCAATTCGCGAGCGCATTCAAGCAATAAAAGACGAAATGAAAGGGATCAAGGAAAACAAAATCCTTTATCCTGAAGACGTAGATTTTTTCAACAAGCAATTAAATGAGGCGAATAACAAACTTCTAGCACTTCAAAAAGTATTGCTCGAAAATGAGAAAATTAAAAAGGAAGGTACTGCACCAAAAGACCTTACTACAGAAGAAAAAACGATTGCCGAAACACCTGAAGAACGTCAAGCACGACTCGATAAAATTAATGAAATCGAAGCGCAGCAACGCGAGGTGGAAGTAAAAGCGAAGCTCGATCACCAAGCTGCACTTCAGCAGATTGAAGATAGCGGTGGAACTTACGAAGAAAAAGCGGCTGCAAAACTCGCGCTTCAGCAAGAATATGACAATGCTGAATTTGAATCACAAGTTTTAAAGAATCAAAAAATAAAAGACGAGGACGAAAAGGCAGCGCAAAACAGATTGGCAGTAGCAAAAAAATCTGCAAAGGATCAAGCAACTCTTGATGCTGCTGACGTTCAACGTAAAAAAGACGAAACGGAAGCTAAGAAACAAATCGAAGCGAACTTGTGGGCTACTTCGTACAACTTGGCAGCGAACAATGCTGAAGCAACAAAGGCACTTCAGGTTGCTCAGGCGATTCGCAACACTTACGAAGGTGCGACTCTTGCGCTTGCAAAATATCCACCGCCTTTTGGTGCGATTGCTGCTGCGACGACCGTTGCTCTCGGTTTGTCTCAGGTGGCAAAAATTACTGGAGCGGCTGACGGTGCTTTAGTTACTGGTGGGGCTGGAAGCAAAACAGACGATCAGCCTTTTATGCTTTCGCGTGGTGAGTTGGTAGCTCCTGCAAAAACATTTGACGAGGTTGTAGAGGGTACAGCAAAAGAACGTGGTTATGTAAAACAGGGTGAAAATAATACCGATGCTTTGCTTCAACAAATCCTTGATAAACTTCAAACTCCGACGATTATTGTAAACAGTGATTTTTTAACCGATGATAATTCGATCAATAAATTAGCGGATAGATTACGCGAAGCGGTTCAATTTAGAGGAGCTACATTGGCATGAGTTATTGGATACCAAGGCTTGAATGGAACGATCAAACGATTACGGGAACAACTTCGACTGGTAATGCTACGATCACGGGGATTACTTCGACCGCGAATATCAATGTTGGCATGATTTGCACCGGCACAGGCATTCAAGCTGATTCAAAAGTTTTAAGCAAAACACTCACCAGTGTAACACTTGATAAAACAGCAACCGGATCGGCTACCGTATCACTCACATTTTTTGAGCGTTACGATTTTGAGTTTCCACCCGTGAAGGATACGGATGAAGTTTGGAAAGCAAAACAAAATGTGATTGATTCGTTAAACGGAACGCAGCAATTTCAAAACCTTTACCTTGAAGCTACTCGAGCGGTAGAATATTGGTTCGTGAATCAGACGGATGCGGATAAACTAAAAACAAATTTCTTCATGTACGTTTACCAAGGAGCATTCTTCAGATATTATCCAGACAAAGATGAAGTTGAAGTTTTCAATTACCAGCTTGAGCCGCGCACTTATGAGCGAGTGCGACAAGTAAAAAAGCATCCTTACTTTAAGTTCAAGATTAACTTTATTTTTAGAAGGGTTGTCGCATAATGTCAAGTTACTTGACCGAACTCGCAAAACTGAACTATGTGCCGAACGTGGTTATTCGCGTTTTATCGACGTATTTTGCGATCCGGCAGCCGGATAGCGGTTTGTCTATACCAGCCGACCATCAAGGGCTGATTCGGTCATTAAACTTAAATCCCACCTCAATAGACCCCTATAATGCAACCACGACCCAAAACCAGAACTCTTTTTCTCTTTTGGACAATGGCGGCGTGGTCACCGCTCTTTTTAACGCACAACCGCAATATTTTCAGGGAGAAAAAGTTGAAATTTGGCTCGGACGATCCGGCGTGAACATGGATTTTTCTGAGTATTTAAAACTCACTGACACCTACATCACAAAAGCGTCAAGGCAGGATTCGGCTTACAACTTCCAATGTAAAGATGCAAAAGAACGTCTTTCGACTGGAGCATTCAACACTCGCGGCAAACTTGGTGCAGACATTTTGATCGCCACTACAGTCATCACAATGCAAGACACAAGCATGATGCCAAGCTCTGGAACGTTTAAATTGAACGACGAGTTTATTTCGTACACTGGAATCATCGGCAACAATTTGCAAAGCTGCATTCGTGGAGAACAAGGTAGCGTTCCAGCAAATCATTCCTACGGCGATGACATTTATCTTTGTGAAGTTTTACAGGATAATCCGATCACGCTTTTGCTTCGGTTGATGATTAGTTCTGGCGGCGGTGGGGCTTATGACGTTTTAAATGATGGAGCATCCATTGACCAAAATTTAATTGATGTGGCTCAAATGGAGTCTATTCGTGACGAGTATTTTCCAACAAGAACTTTCAAGTTGATTTTTTTCAATGTCGAATCGTTAAAAAAAGAAATTGAAACTCATATTTTATATCCATTGCGTGTTAGATTGCGCTCACAAAACAATGGAAAAATTGGTCTCGCACTTCTCGACAAGCCAACACTCGATATTGATTCACCAGACCTTACTCATGACAACATTACAAAGGTTCCAGTTTTTGATGTTGATGAAACAAAAATTGTGAACATTCTTCGAGTTGAATATGATTACAATTTCGCTACAGAAAAATATGAATCGCTTATTGAATATTCAGATGCAGCTTCTATTGCACAATTTGGAGAATCAAAACCTTTTACCGTTTCAATGAAAGGTGTTCGGACTACTTTAGGAGCGAGTAATTTCATTGCAGAGTTTCAGGAATTATTTTTCAGACGTTTTGCGTTTCCAAAACCAATAGTAAGTTTCAGTGCTCAAATGAGAACAAGCAGATGGGAACTTGGTGAAAAACCGTACGTTGAAACAACTCACATTCCCACTACTGCCGGAGATTTAAATTTTGGCGACAATCTTGAGTTAATTTCAAAAGCAATTAATGAGCAAACTGGCGACGTTGTTTTAAAATTACAATTCAACGCATTTACAGGATTGCGAGCTTGCTTCATTGCTCCAAGTGATACACTTGCGACTGTAGTTAATCAAAAAACAATCACGGTTGGAGCGGGGCGTGGTGAAAATTATCGTGCTGGTTGGATAATGAAACTTTACGATAACGTGGCAAGGGATTATGCGGCAGCCGAAACAAATGAAATCGAATCGGTGAGCGGTGATACGATTGTTTTTGTGAATGATTGGGTGACTACTCTTGTGGCTACAACTCATCGCATGATGTTTGCAGATTATAACCAAGTTTCAGATCAGCAAAAAAAGTTCTGTTTTATTTCTGACGACGGAAATAATTTTACAGACGGAAAAAAAGCATTTGTAATATCATTTTAGAGAGGTAAAAAATGGCACTTCCATATCCTATCGCAGCTTCACAAACCGATGCCTTCAGTCCGGTAGACGACAACTTGATGGATTCAATTCGTCTCGACTTGAATTATCTCGACGGTTTGACCTCTGCTGGTAACTACAACTTTTCATTTGGTCTTGATGGGCAGTTGATTGGAGCGGCTGGATTTAAACGTGCTGTTGATGTTATTCCGCTTTATAAAAGTTATGGTTTGGGAACGTGCAGATTTGGTCTAAAAAAATCAGGGTCTTCTGGTTCACTTCAATTTGATATTCGTAAACACGTTGAAGTTAAAATTCCAATTACTGAAATTGCTCACCAACTTGATCTTGCAACACAGTCTATTGCCAACATTGCTCCGGCACTTGCTACACAATCGATCACGCTCGCGACCCCAACAATTTCAACTCAAACAATCACGTTCGCAAAAGCAACAATCAACGTTCAATCAATTATTCTTTTGGGCAATAACCGAGTGAGATATAATTTAGCTTCTGCGCCTGATTCCGATTGGGCAATTGGTGATTCGGTAACTTTTGCTGGTTGTACTTCAGGAGCGAATAACGGAACTTTTGTTTTGGTTGAAATAAATCAAAGTGGATTTCCTTCGGTGGTTATTTCAAACGCCTCTGGTGTTGCTCAGACTTCAGCGGCTGGTACTGCACAACTTCAGCTCATGAGTTACAACTACGTCAACCCCGTTAGTGCAGAATTTGTTGCTGGCGAACAAGCTGTTTTTGCGTCACACACTAGCGCGAACAACAACGGAACATTAACAATTTATAAAATTAATCAAAGCGGAAATAATATTTGGGTTAAAAAATCAAACGGCGTAACTCAAGGTGCTGCGGCCGGTACTGCTCAGGTCGGTAGATGGGTTTACACCTACACTCTTGCTGTTTCTTCTCCTGATTTTACGGTCGGTGAAAAAGCAAAAATGGCTTCGCATACTTCAGGAGCGAACAACGGAAACTTTACAATCACTGCTTTAAACTCAGGTGGAAATAATATCGTTGTTTACAATCCTGCCGGAGTCGCGCAAGGTGCTGCGGCTGGAACAGCGAATACGAATAGATGGATTTACTCGCTTCCGTCCGACCCATCTTCAAACATTTCAGCAGGACAAACGTCACAACTCGAAAGCCATACCACCGCAGCAAACAACGGTATTTTTACAGTTAAACAAGTGAACAGATCATCACTTAATAATATCGTTATTTACAATGAATCGGGAGTTGCACAAGCTGGTGTCGCTGGAAATACTAGACACACTCGTAAATTGATCAAGTTTTCGAGTGATCAGTCGGCATCATTTTCTCTTTTGAGTTATATCGAAATGGTCGGCACTGTTTCAGGGTATTATTTAAAGAATGAATCAGTTGGACCATTGCCAGTTCTTGAAATTAATCGCGGCGGCGGTGCAAATTATAACGTTGTAATTGATATGCCAAGCGCACCTTCTCAGGCTTCACCAGCTGGTTATGTTCAAACAGAAATGAAATCTATTTTTAATACTCCACCAACTCTTGCGAATGATCTTACATCGCTGGAGTCAAATGAATGGACGAGTGGTTCGAGCACAGATTTTGTCGCTGGTACTCTTGCTGCCGGAACATTTTTAGGACTTTATTTACTCAGTATTCCGACAGGTGATCCTCAAACTTTTAGAGTTAGTTTACATAGTTAATTGAAAGGAAAATTTTATGCCTCAAGTACAAAGACAATGGAAGAAATCAGTTTTTTTCACAGCATCAGGTTCGTGGACTTCTCCAGCATCGATCGCAGGTGAGGGAATTATTATTGGTAGCGGTGGAGCAGGTGGTGGCGGTGGTGGTGGTGGTGGTGGTGGTGGATGTACTAACAATAGTAGTGGTGGAGCTGGTGGGGCTGGGGCTGCTGGAACAACTGGAGGAACTTCATCTATAGTTGGTGATGTAATAAATTTATCGTTCGCAGGAACTTCTGGTGGCAGTGGCGGTGGTGGAGGAACTGGAGGAGTTGGTTCTGGTGGTAGCTTCAATACTGCACCAACAAGCGGAGGTTCTGGAGTCGCAGCAACAGATACAGTTGGAGCATTTGGAAATCCTTTTTCATACATTCGTTATGGTAAAAAAGGTATGAGTGGTGCCAGTTCATCAAATAGTGCTACCGGAGCAGTTATTAATGGTCAGGGTGGTGGAAGCGGTGCTGATGGAGGAAATGCTTATGGTGTTTATAAAGCTATGCCGATTTTGCCGAGCACAGTTTATACTATTACCATTGGTGCTTTTGGGAGTGGTGGTGCTGGAGGTTCTGGTGGAACTTCTGGTGGAGTAACTTCAACGAATCTTGGTTCTGCTGGAGGTTCTGGAGGTCGTGGAGGTGATGGAGGTTCTGGTTTTATCGGTATCCTTTACGATGATTCTCAAGTAGGTTAATAGAAAGAGGTAATTTATGACTTTATGTGTTTTTAATTCAGGTACTTTCGTAAACTTTTGGTTGAACGACCCTTATGAAAAAGGGTGGATTGAAAGAACTATCTCAGCAATGGGATGGAAGAGACAAAATGTGGAAATTTATATGTATGAATTTCCTCGTGTCGGGAATGAAATGGTTTCTTTCGATGAAAATAAAAATCTACAAGTTCTTTCTAGTAGCATTCAAACGATCAACGGAGAACAGCAAACCGTTTATTCAGTAGAACAAACCTACAATAAAATACCATTGTATTTGAATGGTGAAATGGTAAATCAATAATAAGGAGAAAAATATGGGAATTTTAATTGCTATTTTATTCGGTGCTTTTTCTGGTGGTATGGTTACACATCAGGATGCTTACTGTAAATGTTATCGAACAAACTTCGATGGTGTTTACTGTAAATCTATCAAAGGTGATGGTTCACAAGGTTCATGTCACAAATAACACCTAGAAGAAAACAACTTATTTTGGAATTGGCAGATGGTTATTCGTCTGCCTTTCCTTTTATTTACAAGCTGGAGTTTTTTGTTCGCCGCGAAGAAATGTATTCTTATTTAATAAGCAATAACATCAAGGGTAAAAAACTGTGCGAATTTTTTTTCGAGAATAACAATTCAGTTATCATGATTTCAAAGCGTATTTTAACTGCTATCGACGGAAAACAAAAAGAACAAATCATAGCAGGGAAGGATATGATTTGAGTCGCTTGAAAGAATATGCAAAAGACGGTGTAAAGGAAAGACTCATTGATTTACACCCGAATGCGATCATGGTTTTATGCGATGTTCTTAAATGGAGTATTGAAAAACAAATCCCATTTGTTATTTGTGACGCAAATACAAGTTTAAAAGAAGATGAGGCACTGAATCGAGTATCTTCTACGCATAGAGAGGGAAGGGCATTTGACGTTTCTGTGCGTGGTTGGACAAAAGAAAACATCGATGATTGCATTGCATCTTTTAGCTTCAAATATCGCTACCTTGCGGCGATTGGAAGCGATGGAGAACCAAGATTGGTTTATTTTCACAATGCAGGAACAGGTGACCACCTTCATTTCCAGATAAATAAAAAATTTGCTCTACCGATTTTAACTTATTGACGGTAGCTACAAATTAAGATTCAATGAATCCATAGGAGAAAACTATGGAAAACAAAAATCCACTTCAATCAAAAACTATTTGGGTAAACCTTTTGCTCGCAGTTGCGGCATTTTTCCCAAGCGTTCAAACGTACATCGCAGCTAACCCTGAGATGATTCCTACTGCTTTCGCAGTTTTGAACATTATTCTTCGTTTGGTTACTAAAACAGGTATTCAAATCGGATAATGAATTTCGAATTTTTTGGCTCCGTTGTTGGATTGTTGGTTGAGGTTGGAAAATTTATCAACCATGCAAAGGCAACGGAGCTACAAGAAAAAGTTTTAGACTTAAGGAGACAATGGGATGCCGAAATTGCCAAAGGCGATAACGTTGACGATGCTTTGCTTTATTCTATTGAGCGTGAGTTGTGGAACATTTGCGACGTATATCGTACCGAACTTGCGAGATCGACCACTACGAGTTGATAGAAAATCTCCAACAACAATTTTCAAATATCATACAGAATACAAATGCGGATTTCTTAAATTAAAAACTTGTCGTGAAGAACATATTGATCACGATTTCGATTTTACAAAGCAAGAAGACCGCGACAAATTTAACGACATGGGGTTCGTATGCGTCGTTCGCAAGCATCCGTAAAAAAAATTCTTGGAGGCAAAAAAGCAAAAGCCAAAGGCGATATTTTTGAATTGATACTTCAAAGCCAATCCAAAAGAGACAAAATTTCATTTGTAAAAATCCCAAGTGGATGCGCTTGGAGAAGAACACAATTCGGAGTTAAACCGATTCCAGTAGCTACACCATTTGATTTTATGTGTGGAAAAACTGGTCGGGCAATTTTTTTTGACGCGAAACAGATGGGCAATGACCGATTTAATTATTCGCTCATCAAACAGCACCAAGTGAGAAAACTTCTTGAACTTGAACAGCAAAACTTTTGCGCCGGATATGTTATTTATTTTGACACTGTAGACAGGATTGAATTTTTTACCGCCACTCAGTTGATTGCGGTCAAGCGTCGTGAGAGTCTAAAAGTAGGCGAAGGCTTACTTTTGGGCAGCGTTCAAAATTTTTCCCTTTTGCCTCTTTTTAATCTTGGAGCGTAAAATGAAATTTTCTCTTTTTGTTGATAAAGTTTTTTGGGGATTAATTACTGGCATCGCACTTTACGCAGCAAACCAACTTCAAAAAATGAGCGATTCTGTTTCGTTGTTGAATACAAATATCGCGGTCATTGTAACAAAAATGCAAACCTATGAATCACAATCTCAAGAACTTAAAGACCGCGTAATTACTCTCGAGGGTTCTGTTTTTAAAATTCCGAATAAAAATTAAAGGTGGCGCGGTCGGGTTCGAACCAACATTGAAACGTCCTTGTACTCAGTTTTTCTATAAACTACACGCC
>ERZ724522.269-NODE-269-length-35601-cov-6.647471_pt1 | contig 35601 bp, 42 predicted proteins | sample MGYA00376055_ERZ724522 | MGnify/ENA primary metagenome ERZ724522 (study PRJEB28724, sample SAMN07190884) | wastewater metagenome | isolation source: effluent of sewage treatment plant in Hong Hong | place: Hong Kong | collected 2016-03-17 ...
TATCAGCAGCTTCTTTTTGTGCTCTAAGACTCTCATCTCTTAATCTCTTCTCATTTCTATCTTTATCCAAAATAAGATTTTCATTAGCTTGAGTTCTCTTTTGTTGTTCCGTTTGAAGTGTTTCTTCTTTTACACCAAACTTAACCATATCATTAATTCTTGCTTGTGATAAATCACTTTGTAACTTATTAACCTTTACTTTCTGTTTATAAATTTCTTCTTCAGATTTTCCTTGTGCCTGCATTCTCTTTAAATCAAATTCAGCTTGATTTAACTGACCACTTTGTTTAAAGTATTTTAAGTCTAATTGAAATATAAAATCTTCTTGTGCTTGATTTAATCTTTCTTGTGCATCCGCAGCATCATCTGTTGAATCAGATAAGCTCATCATCTTGCTAATAAGTAAACCAACACCAACTAATAGTATACCAATACCAGTAGATACAATTGCAGCTTTTAATGTATTAAAGGCAGCTCCCGTACCAACAACCGATGCCCCAAATAGCCTTTGTATTGTAGTTGCTGCAACGGTAGCAGCATTATTTGCCTTCTGAAATATTGTAGTTGATTGTATGACTGCACCAAATGTCTTCCAACTGTTTTGAATCTTATCAACTTGGCCAAGTGCATCACCCAATGCCATTAATCCTTGAAGCTTAGCAATCGCAACATTAGCCGTCTCAGCATCTACTCCTATAAGTGTAAATGCCCCAGCCACACCTTGTATTGCTGTAACTGCCCCTGATGCTACACCAATAAGACCTTGTAATTTATTATCAGGGTTAAAAGACTTAACAGCAGTATTTGCATCCTCAATTCTATCTTTTAATTCAGCAACCTTTTTTGCAGCATTATTAAATTGTGTTGTATTAGCCCCAAATTGTTGCTCCATCTTTTGAAGCTCATTATTTGCCTCTCTTAATTGCTGCTTTAACGTTGTGAATACTTCTGGCTTAGCATCTTTACCAATACTGCTTATCTTTCCATCAAGAGTTTTAATACCAGCATCAACACTATTTGTGTCCAGATTTATTTTGAATAATATTTCTTTTGTAGCATCTGCCATTTCTTATGTCATATATTTATTATTTAGTGGTATATTATACTTTTGATATATTTATTGATTGTAGTTTAACTGTTGCTGGTGTATTCTCATCCTTCCAACTAATCTCTAATACCTTATAATATGAATTACCCATATCAGTAGAAATATAAATAGGTACCCTAAAATCAAATGTTGCTATATCCACATTATTTAACATCATCTTACACTCTATTGTATGTAAATCAACATCAGTTAACTCACTTACTCTATTGATGTAATAAGATGAATATAAATTTGGTAATGTGTTGTAATAGTTTGGAGCTGGTAGATATAATCTCTTTGGCAATCCAAACTGTAATGATTCTTCCTCATTTACACTTGGTCTATAGTATTCACACATTTCACCATAGGCATCAAGTGGTCCAACAGATGTTAATCCTAAGGCAGTAGAATAATATAAAGCATACTCACTAACAGATTTAGGTCCATTGAAATAATTTATTCTAATGTTTGAGGCAACTTGAGTAGTTGTTAATTCATCACCACCTCTTATTGTTGTATATCTTCTATCATCAGTAAGAACAAGTGGAGAAGGGCTAAATAAAACCTCTACTTTCTTTTCATCAGTCACACCATATTCATCAGTGAACTTTAATTGTCCATATACCTCACTAAAACTATCCTTGTAGTTTGCGTTTAGGTAATCTTTATCCTCTTTATATGTATATAAATATCTCTTTGGAATATCAAGATTATATACCTTCTTGATATCCTCACTATAAATAACCTTATTTGTCCAGTCTAAAGCAGTATTCTTTAAATTATCTATTGTTGCTAATGCGTAGAAGTCATCATAATTTTGGAATATTAGATGATTAGGCCTTTGTTTTTCTGTATAAACAAATAAGTTATATAATAACATAACTGATTTGATAAAATCATATTGCTTTATATTACTTCCAGCAGGTGCTAATGTGGGGAATACATCTGAATTATACTTTGTCTCAATAGTTACATCATTAATCTTTGTCCATGGTATCGAAAATGATGCAGTTGCATTAATTAGTTGTAACGCATAATCCCCACCATAATAAAACCATCCGCCTTCATTTGTTGCTAATTGTACAGCAATCTTTTTACTACTATCCCATTCTCTTGTTGGAATATGAATATTTAATGTAGTGCTATTAGTTCCAGATGATTGAGTAATTCCGACATCCCAACTGTAAAATGTTTTATTATAAATAGCTGGCCATCCTCCTAAAGCAAAATTCGCTGGAAATGATTTATCTTTTTCCCTTATGAATACTTGTACGGTCCAATGAGCAGCTCCAGTAGGTATACCTGGCTTTAGATAAGTAAGCAGGTCAATTGTAAGATAAGCATCACAAGTTATAGATGTATCAATATCATAAACCGAATATCCCAAATGATTAGCATTATGTGTTAAGATTCTATAATCTAATGTCGAATTAGAACCAGTTACACTAACACAAGGAAAATTCAAGTCATAATATCTATAGTGAGAACATCTATTACAATCCTGAAATACTTCATTTCTTGAATAGAAAGAATAAGTAGGACTACATCTATAAATAGTCTGTCTATAATTATTAGATTTAGTTGAAAACTTTTCTTGATTATTTGGAACAACAAGTGAATTAAACTTATCATTAAAATCTTCATCACCTCTAACTTCATAAGTTATATTTTCTAATCCGTCTTGTGTGAATATTCTATCAAATAACTCTTTCACATATACAGCAGGTCTATAATTAAATATATTGTTTATTGTATTAGCAGTTAACCCATAGTAAGCATAACCATAAACATATCCACTACCTAACTGAAAAGGAGTATATGAATAAGTAGTACCATCCCATCTATGAGTCTGTAATCCCCAACTATGAGTGATAGCATCAATAGTATATTTATGTCTTAAATCTGATAAGTCAAGGTCAGTAAGTAACTTATCTTGTGTAAACTTCATTACATCAATAACTGAATCAGTCAAAACACATTTGTAATAGATTACTCCTTTAACCTTTACTGTCTCTATTAGTCTTAAAGTTCCTCTAAATAATAATTCAGTATTATGATATACTAAGCAATTAACTTGTCTTAATGAATTATAGTTAAAGAATAATTTATTATCTAAATCTATATTGGTTGACCTACCAAGTCTGTATATGTAACCAAAAGCATTATTATTTACTTCTGTACCTTTTAAAGTAATCTCTTTAGTTCTATTACCAGATCTAAATGATAAATCACTTAAAGAGGATATCTTAAATTCAACTCCAAAATCAAGTTCCTCTACATCAAGTTCTATATATTGTCCATCAAAGTCTATTAAGTATAATCTATACATTCATAATAAGTAATTTTTAACATCTTGTCTCTGTTGATGCACCAGCTATATAATAAATCATATTAGAAGTAACAACATCCTCAAATGGTACATCTCTACCACAATAACTTAATGATTCACTACAAGCCGAACTTCCCGGATAACAAGCAAATAATAAGTCATTATGATTTCCAATATCTCTCATAGCTATTGAAATAATATCACCTGAGTTAATACCAGTAACTGCACCCACATATGTTTCAGTACCACAAGTATTAGGGAATAAACCACCACTTAAATCATTCCATGCACCACCATTTATTCTATATGATACACCTATTCCATATCCGCCTGGACTCTTTAGTGAGGCATATACAACAGCACTCAACCCTCCAGCAGTGGTAGTAGTTGTAGTTGTTGTACTAGTAGTTGTAGTTGTTCCACCCGTAGTAGTCTGAATTAAAATTTCAGAATATGATGATGTGTTCACACCACATACAGACCTTACATAGATATAGTAATCAGTTCCAGAATCTAATCCAGTAAATGAATAAGAAGAAGCAGTTGTTGATACTGGATATCCCGGTAAGTCTACACCCGGATTATCAGCTCTTATTATTGTTACCTGATAACTTATAACAGCACCACCCATTGTACTCCAAGAAGCATTTATACTACTATGTGTTGCAGAAGCAGTAAACCCAGTTGTAATTGGACAGAATTGTGTAGTAGTTGTGGTTGTTGTACTTGTTGTAACAACATCACTTGCTAATAAATCACTCTTATTTATATAGTCCTCTGTAATCTCAAATGTCCATTGTGATTGGATATATTCATTTCTAACATATTTCTTTATGTTGATAGTATAATTTGTTTCAGCAATTGTAACTGGGTATAATCTACCATCATTTAATTCAATCCAAACATTCCTTGAATCTAATAGGCCTGCTATCCACTCATTCTCTAAATCAGAAAGTGGTGCTGTCCATAGCTTATATCTTGATTTAAGATTACTACTAACAACCTTTGTTCTCTGGTTGAATATATCATCTCTCTCATCTACATAGTTTAAGTTACTATCATAGTAAAACTCATTCTTTCTTATTGTCACTCTCTCTACATCTCTCTCTTCTAATGGACTTTGAAACTGATAAGAATCAATGCCCCCTAAATTATTCTCCCATAATACATTTACTATTTCAAGATTACACTTTGCATCTACATATCTGAAATACTTTGCATCAGATATAGGAGTACCAGCAGTATTTAATAGTTCAATCTTATAGAAAGAACAACCATTCAATATATTTGATAAGTTATAGTTTAACACCTTTGGTGATACATCTAATCTCATAGAGTATGAACTATCTGTTATAGAGAAAGTAGCTGATGTAATCACACCACCAGTATTATTAAGAGTAGTAATTCTCCACTTTAAATTCTGGGAGTAATCTTTATTGAAATATAAATACTCCCTACTGAAATCATTTACCTTGAAGTAATCAGGTTTATCAGTTAAGAAGTTAACACTAGTTGAATCTGATAAGACAATCCACTCTCTATAATCAAATCTGTTATAGTCCAATCTATTCAACTTAGCATTCCATACTAAGAAAGGAGTAATAGATTGTGTTGCTGATAATTGACTTGTAGTTAAACCTATTAAACCAACCTCAGATACATCTAAACCCAGTTCTCTTACAGATAATGAAAGTGGTGCAGATAGAGTATTATAATTATTAATATCCCATCTTACAACATCCCTTGCAACATCTGAAATATTATATTCAGAACCAGTTGGATTAACTGGTGTAACATATGCCTTATCAGATAAGATAAGTGAGCTTGAATCTATATCATTCACATTTATATCAAAGTATAAAACACTTGAATAAGTGCTTCCGAATTGATATAAAACTGGATTGTATGCTGGGTTTATATATTGTGGTGATTTAATTATGTTCATATCTATTTAGTGGTATTTATTTTTCCCATCTCTTCTCTGGGCAATCATTCTCTTTTGTGTATGTCTTACCAACTGGTGTATCATTTATTGAAATTGGACAAGAACAAATTCCGCATATATTCATACTCCCTAATCCTTTCTTCTTATTAGGGCAACTATTACATACTTCTAATCTTGCCATTGCTAATTCCTTTTCCTCATCACTATGAATAGCTGTCTTCAACCATGCTTTAAATATATCATCAATGTTTAATGTCATAGAAGGTCATTAATACTTTTATCTCTATCATCTATAAAGTCCTGATAGTCCATAAAATCATTAAATGAATTAGATAAATCAAACCCATCAAACTCTATTATCCATTCATCATTTACTCTTGTAATGAAAGTATCTCTACTTACTGATTGCTTATTCTCTGTTAGGTAATTAATATAATCCCTTAACTTATATTGTTTACTCATTTTATTGTAATAATTCTATTGTCTCCCCCTTCTCTGGGGTTGATAGGTATAATCTGCTCAAAGTGTTGTATCATAAAATCTAATACCTCTCTCTGTATATCCTCTAATAGTTTTGGTATTTCATTCTCATATAAATTCTTTGGTGCTATACCCTTCTTATATATTGACCTTGATATAGCCCATGCCATTCTCTCTAAATCATCATTAGGGTCTACTCCTTTAAATGGTGGTTTCTTTCTACTATATTTCTCATTATCCTTTAATCTGATTGCCTTACCCTTTACCCAATCAATAAACACATCAGCCGGTGGCATCTTATTAGTAAAACTATGTGGAGTGTTATACTTCTTTTCTGTACCAGATACACCCCTACTTTGATATATTAAATGTGATGGTGCCATTATCTTAATCCCATTCTCTGTAGGTTCTAATGTAATATCAGTGATTGAACCAGTTGAAACAAAGTCTCTACGCTTATTGATATTCTCAACCACTCTTAATATAAATTCCCCACAAGCTTTTTCTAATGCTGAATAGGTAACCTCTTGTAATAGTTCCTCTTTGTTAATACCAAAAGAGTCTAACTTACTTACATTACTTTTATAGATAGATTTCTTAGAAGCATCTTTTAAACTCTTTGCCATATTATTTGTTTATTTCTATTTGGGCTTTTATTACTATCAAAGTACCTAAGACTTCAATTGCTGGTTTCTTTTCAATTAATGTATAGTAATCTACACCAGTCCAATCACTAATTGTTTTTGCTAATAAATGCCATCCATACTCTTTTTGAAATTGTTTTTTATAATTTCTTAAGTCTTCTTGAATCGTATTAATCCCTTTATCTTTTTCAGCTTTGTCTCCATCTTGTTCTTCTCCAGGTCCATCACTAATGGATGCGCCGTAGATTGTAATAATTTCATCAAACACTTTCTTAGCAAAAAAAAACCAGTTTCAACCTCACTCATTTTCATTTGTAATATCTGTTCATCATTCAATTCATCCAAACAGATATTCTTTATAATAGCAGGTAGATTAGAAAAATCTTCTTTAGTCATTTGGTCACTAACCTTTAAATACAAAATAAATATATCATATGAAGGCTCTTCAATCTTTTTTATCCATCTATACTCAGATTTCTCTAACGGCTTCGGCTTCTCTGCTAAGAATAGTAATTTCTTATTTATTTCCTTGATTGTTGAAATTGGAAATTGTCTAATAATATCTGATGGAAGATTTAAAAATATAGAAGCAACCTTAATAGAATTTTCCATTGTTATAAATATATCATCAACATCATCAATATCAGATATTTTAAGTGGTAGAAATTTATTCATAAATGTCTCTAGTGTTATGTCTGCCCAACTAGATGGTAACATATTTAGTATTTCCGTTTGTGTTAACTCAATTGTTTTGCTCATATTTATTTAGTGGTTTTCTTATATATTAGAATACATAAAATTCAGGGTTCATATTCATAGAGTGTTTCTTTCTGTAATAGTTAGCCATTGCAAGTGATGCTATACAGTCATCGTGATAACCTGATGCAGCATTAAATGTTATATTCTGTCCAGCTGTATACTTATATTCAAATGTGCTCATTTCTTGGGCAGTCATCTCATTAAACTTTACTACACCTGATTCAACATCTTTTATTAAATCATATATTATAACCGGCTTTGACTTACCTGTAAATTCAAAACCAAATACATTATCTATTGATGCTTGTAATCTTTCGAGGAGAGGTGACCCTACACCAGTAGAATCTACTACTATCATTGTGTAAGGGTCCATCTCTCTTAATTCTTTTACTCTTGTTATTGTTAACTCCCATGGTAACTTGAATCTATCAAAGTAACAAGTGTGACCTCTATCATCTAAACCAGTAATTACGGTCCAGTCATTCACCCTACCAAAGTCAATACCATATATTACTGCTGCCCTATCTGATAACTCATTCAGTGTTCCTTTAGTAATTGCATCTGTTCCAAATGGGTTAGCTGAATTCTCTCCAGGTTCAGCTAATATCTCTTGTCTGTATGCTGCCTCTGGTAATGTTTGTATTAGTTCTTCTAACTCTTTTTTGGGTATATATGGGTTAAAGTGTGTGGAGAATTGCCAACTTTTAAAACCATCGTCTCCATTTACTCCTTTCTGGAATAGAGAGTAGAAGAAGTTTTTACCATACGGACTTGAAACAAATATTGCCTCTCCTCTTGTCTTCATTAATAGAGGTCTTAATGACAAGTCCCATTCTTTCTTTAAATCATTTATATGAGCAGCTTCATCAACTATAAGTAAATCAAATTCCCATCCTCTACATCTATCTAAAGCTTCCCCACTAAAAAATGAAAGCGTCCCTTTTGTTTTTAATTCTAATTTAAGTCTTGATTTATTCTTTGTCGCAATTATCTCTTTTGGAATTAACAATGATATATCATTAAATAGTTTATCACCTAATCCAAACTCTGGTGTTATATATGCAACCCTTTTACCTTGGATAATAGATAAAATAGTTTTTATTAAACAAAGGGTTGTTTTACCACTTCTTCTACCAACACATAAAACTTTAAACCTTGACTTATCATTTAATATTTCAATTTGTTTATCATAAGGTCTTGGAAGTTTAATCTCAATTTGATTCAATTTTATGATATATTTTTTTTGCCTCACCATATTTTAATAAGGCTTCATCAAAGTCTTTGAAATATCCTAAATGTATTCTCACACCATCAATTCCAATTCTAACTTGCCACTTCTTAACTCTCTTATGATAACTGACACCTTTAACATTTCTATTAAACGAATTTTGTTGATTTGTTACATTTCTAAGATTTGATATTCTATTATTTGTAGTTACTCTATCTATGTGGTCTATTTGATTAGGTACTTCTTTATATGTTAAATACCATGCTAATTGATGTGCTTTAACTTGTATGTTTCCGTTTTTAGTTTTGATTGCACAGCATATATACCCTTTACCTGTTTTATATCCTTTTCCTGTTAATCCATTAACTCTTTTTCCTGTATGTGAAAATACTTCACCTGTATCAGGATTATATTTCCATCCTTTTAATTTGAATAATTCTAATTTAGTTTTTAGTTCCATAGAGTATATATAAAATATACTCTACACCATAATAAACTTTTTTTAGTGGAGCTGCCGGGTCCCACTCCGGTTTAAAAAGAAGGTGTTTATTCTTCTCTACTATTGGTATCAGCCCCTAATATTTCATCTATATTGTTTTGCCTATTGTATCTTATAATCATTTCATCAAGCTTTCCCAAATCTTCAATATCTAAGAACATATCAGCATTGCATATTTTTTTCAAGACTTTCATTTCATCAACATATTTAAGTAAATATTTACGCACGTTTTCTTTATCTGCCAAGACTTTCATTTCCTTAAATTCATCAAGCACTACAGCAATAATCACTATACGCCTTTCAAAATTAGGTTCATTCTCTAATAGTGAAAAGTAATCTTCAATGTTAAGTACATTATCAATGGTGTAACTTTTACCTTCACTTGTTCTTATTGTTCTTATATATTTTAATTCTTTCATTTTATTGTTTATTTTTTATCTATATCTATTAGTATCAGCCCCTAATATTTCATCTATATTGTTTTGCCTATTGTATCTTATAATCATTTCCTCAAGAATATCTTGACTTAATTTTTCCAAGGCTTCTAATTCATTATAATATTTAGGCATTTTTTCATTATCTCTTAAAGAGTCCATATCATCAGTTGTATTCCAATTCATTACATTCTTCCAAGTCATAATAGTGATAATCACTAAACGCCTTTCAAAATTAGGTTCATTCTCTAATAGAGAGAAGTAATCATCAAAGCTAAAATTATTATCGGGGATGTAATTAGTACCTTCACTTGTTTTTTCTATTCTTATAAATTTTAATTTCTTCATTTTATTCATTGTTTATTCATTTATATCTATATTCTTTAAGCTTTCTAATTTCTGGTTTTATTACTGCGGTTTCTTCACCTTCAACAATACAAAAAGTAGTAGTGACTTTTAGTAAATAGAGAGTTGTTTTCCGATTTGTTGTAACCGATAAACTTTTTTTAGTGGAGCTGCCGGGTCCCACTCCGGTTTAAAAAGAAGGTGTTTATTCTTCTCTACTATTGGTATCAGCCCCTAATATTTCATCTATATTGTTTTGCCTATTGTATCTTATAACTAATTCCTCTGATATTCCAAAGGTTTTCATTTCATCTATATATTTACGAAATTTTTCTTTATATGACAGTGGACTCAAAACCCCAGTTTTAAAAAAAGCATTAACAGCAGTTCCAAACTCTCTTGAGTCAAAAACGAATTGTTGACCTAATCTCTGGGCACCGAATTGTTGACTTAATCTCTTGGCATCAAGCATTACATTAATAATCACTAAACGCCTTTCTAAACTAGGTTCATTCTCCAGAAGTGATAAGTAATCATCAGGGTTAAGAACATCATCAATGGAGAAGTAGGTATCAGCTTCTCCTTTTTCTATTCTTATATATTTTAATTTCTTCATTTTATTCATTTTCCTTATCATCATTTAATATATCATCCTCAAAAGTAATCTTGATATTTATATCTCCCTTTATCTCTCCTTCTATTGTAGTCTGAGCCAATGTTGGGATTACATATTTACCAAACTTCTCCCATAACATCCACCTAGTAGATGGATTCATCTTATCAAAGTCCTCTCTCATTCTATCAAGATTCTCACTCAACACTGTAGCAATGAAATCTTTCATCTCTTGTGTTGTTCTGTTAGGTGTTCCCTTTGGTCTACCATTAGGATTCAACACCTGACCTTTCTTTATACTTGTTCTTGTCTTCGCCATTACTCGCCTTTTGTTTATTTAGTGGTATATATTACATCATCCCTATTCCTATTAATAAACATCTTATGTAATTTATCCATAAACTCATCTTTCCTTTTTCTTGCTTGTTCGTCAGTAGGAATAACTACACCTTTTATTGTTTTCATATCTAAGTATTCATTAACCTTCTCGTCCTCATAAAACATCTTATTCAATTTATCCATAAACTCATCTTTCCTTTTTCTTGCTTGTTCATCTTCGTTTTTCATATTATTCTATTATTTTTATATGTTTCAATAAGTTCATCAACTTCACTTTTTGAAATTCTGATACTTATTTTACTGTTGTAATACTCCTGTTTTATTTTGTCTATCATTTTTAGAATATCGTTAATCATACATTCCTTTTCCTCAAATGTTAATTCTATATAATTAATATAGTCACGCTTAAACCAACCACCTTTTATAAGTTCATTTTTATAAGTTTTATAGTTATTGCGTATACAAGAGTAAATGCTCTCAATAATATAATATGGATAATCACTATCAATTGTAATTTTTGATGAGGATATTCTACTTCCTTCAGATAAATTAAATTCTGTAATTATCGGTGTTACTTTTACTTTACCAAAAGCATATTTTACCAGTTTAATTTTATCATTCAAAGTATTAATATCACCTTCAGTAATATTTATAATTGTCATTTCACTCATTTCACTCTATTATTTTTTTTATCATTCTTTCCCGGTATTCTTCCTTCTTTAATTCATACCCTTGAAAGAGTGTATATCCTTGGTCATTTGTTTCAAGCACATTAAATACATAACAATAACCCCATTTATCTTTTACATAATCACCTACTTGAACTTCTCTATTAATAAGATAATCTATTAGGTAGAATTTACCATCAATCACTATATGTCCTTCTTCTGGTCCACTTACAAATGTTTCTAGTTTCATATCTTATAGTATATATTATAAATGAAAAGTCACTTTTTGTTGGTGTAGGTTTTTTATGGAGAAGGGCTGATAGGGCGCTGGTTGGTATATCCCGTCTATTCCCTTAAAGTAGACGATTAGAGATTTTAAATCTAAACTCGTTTTATACTTTTGGGTTTCCACTCTTTAGTATTTCATAGATTCAGAGTTTCAGTGATTTAATTTGGTTCCCTATTCCGCGGGGGTCACTCTTTTATTTCTCAAACTTTAAGGTCGTAGTTGTTACGGGTCAAACATTGCTACACTTTGAGAGTGCCATATTTTCTATTATGAGTTAGGCAACATAATAGCTTTACCAAAAAAACCATAGTCTTTCATTTATTGAAGTATCTAACATCAATGAGGGAGAAACAATTTTAAAACCTCTTTTCATAATTGTATATATCATACTCTATCACCTACCCTTTTTTACTAAACCTTGAAATTTTGAAAAAAACAAGGATTGATATAAATAAATATTTTTGCCACCTTGTTTCATTTTTTCAAAAAGCTGCAACATCATGATATATACTATAACATATACTATACATCAACCACTTTTACAACTTTACAAATGGTAATCTCACCTAGAGATAATGAAGTAACATTTTAAGTTAGTTTGGATAGTGTAATTAATTATTTAGATATCAAAAATAATTAGTGAGGGAGGAGTGATAATCTAATATATAATAATGAAGTAACATTTTAAAACCGAAAAACCAAAACCCTCAACGATATCTATTTAAAAAAGTTGGGGGTTTTCTTTTGCTTAAACAAATAAGTGGTGTAGCACCATCAACTCAATATATAGTATTGGCATTTTTTTATTTTATACGGTTAACCCGGTTGTTTCTACAACTGGGTTTTTTTATTCTCCATAAAAAGTCCACCATTTCTAAAAGTTGATTTTGGATTAAGGATATATAAAAGAAAATAATCCAAAAACAATGAAACAATGTAAAGTATGTAAAACATGTAAAGAGTTAACAGAGTTTGATTCTTATGTTACAATGAAAGGACTTTCTTATAGATGTACCTGTAGAAAGTGTAGAAATGATAAGAATTTAAAAAAATATTATTCTAAAGAAGAGAATGTAATTAAGGAAAGAGACCGTAAAAGAGAGTATGTAAGAAATAAAAGACTCAATTCAGAGTATTTGAAAAAGTATATGGATTGTTTAGCTGAGTTAAGAAGGATAATTAGAAAGATTAGGTCAGGTAAAGATGTATCTCCTTATGTATATAATTTCTATATACACATTCAGAGTCAGTTTAGGGATGGTATGACCTGGGATAATTACGGTAGTCTTTGGGAGTTTGACCATATTATATCTGCTACTAGGTTAGCCAAGTTAGGGTATAGTGTATCTGAGATAAACAAATTAGGAAATCTAAGACCATTACTAGTAGTAGAAAACAGAGGAAGATTTAGAAAGTCACCAGAAGAATATAAACCAAATAATCGGTACAAAAAAATAAATTAATCTAAAACCTTTTTGAAAAAAGGATATAAAACATATCTAGCTAAGATGAAAAAGCAAAGCAAGTTCACCTATTGTTCAACAAATAAGAAAGTATATATACCAAAAGAACCAAAGAAGAAAGCAGAGGAATTATTCTATTGTAATCTTGAAGTAAAGAGAAAAGAAGTAAAGGAAGTAAAAGAGTTTAATGAGTGGTTTTCTGATATAAAGTCAATGGAACAGCTTTATGATTACATCATTAGTCAAGAAAATAAAAATCAAAAATAAAATGTATAATAGGTTACAAGAAGCTTTAAATGATAAAATATGGTTAGACCATAAATTAGGTGATTTATATACAATGGATGGTAAACCTGATGTTTGGAAAATAGCATACTATCCAATATTTGAAGATGGTGTAACTCATCATCAATATAAAGAGCCAAGAGCATTAATAGAAAAACCAATTATAGGTGGAACAGATTTTAGAGAAATGCCACTTAGATACTTAAATAAGATAGATTAAACTATCATATAAATAAAAATCAAAAATAAAACAATATGAAAAAAACAATTATGAGTGTAGTGATGATGGTAGCTCTGTTATCCTGCACAAAAGACAGCGGAATTATTGAAATTAAAAATAATTCCAGACCAGAGGATAAATGTGGTGTTATATTATCCAGTGATAAAATCAATTATAACACTGTTAGCTTAAAAGTAAATTTCCAGTATGGAGTAGATGTTATAGTCCTTAATGTAAGTGATGTAAATGATTATGTAGCTGGTGATACTTATTGTAAATAAAAATCAAAAACAAAAAATGAAAATATTAATACTCGTATTGGTGATGGCATTAGGTATGTTATCCTGTACAAAAGAAAAGCTAGATAATACTAAATGTGGTCCAATTGTAAATAAAGGAATGGCAGGTAATGGTTCTATATGGATAGTAGTAAGGTTAAGTAATGGTGATGTTGAGATGACAGTATGGGCACCTACAATCTATAATTATAATCCAGATGTGGTTTATAATTCTTATAAAATAGGTGAGACATATTGTAAACCTTAAAAAACAATTTTACTATAATAAATAGTATTGTTTTTGATTGTAATAAAAGAGTTTGCTATATTTATAGCAAACTCTTTTTATGCTTACAGAGGATGTAATAGAAGATATGTTATTAGAATTAACTGATAATGGTGTTGAATTAGAATTTGATGATAGTAGAATAAAGAATAGTGATTTTGAAATTATGCTAACATCAAGTAATAATTTTAATATTCTTGACTTAGTTAGACTAGTTCATAGATTTTCAGATGAATATAACTATGATGCTAAAGTTTTAAATAGTAGTGGTGAAGAATTGGATTATGGAGATGATAATTATAATATGGTTATTGTCCTATTCTATCTTCTATATGATGGATGGAAACAACAATGTATAGGTCAGATAAAGAATGGTTCAAGATGTAAAAGACAATCAAGTGGTAAATATTGTCATCTACACATAAAAAAATGAGTGAGGGTAATCCTCACTCTTTTTATTTAATAATATTATCAATCTTTTTTTCTCTAAGTCGCTTAACCCAATATTCTATTATATCTATTTGTCTTTGGTGTATATCATCCTCTGCTATACTACCTTGACTCCAAGTATAAAATCCTTCCACAACCTTTACTGCTTCTCTAAATTCATTAATATCATCCTCCCTCATAACATTAAGGATATAAGTCCACTTTAAATCTGGGTCTTTATTAATAAGAGTATATGTCATATGTTCACCAACAATACCACATGGAATAACATAATAGTAATCACCCTCTAAAATAGTATCTATTTTATCTAGCCACATTGGGTGAAACCAACTAGGAGATAATTCTTTTAGTTTCTTTTTCAAATCATCTGATAATTTAATATTCATAGTATTTATATTAATTGATTAAATAATATTTTCAGCTATAGTATTACAAGTTTCATCATCACATATTTCACCCCACATAGCTTCTTTAACTTTACATTCAATATCTGCTTCACATTCAGAAAAATCAAACTTATCTAGTAGTTTTCCAATTGCTTCTTCATCACCATTACATATTAAATTGTACTGGTCAATATCAATTTCAAACTCATTTGAAAATGTCGCTGGTAGTTGTAAAAAAACATTTACTTTCTTTGTCATAATTTTATATTTTAATTGTTATATAATATTTGTTTTTAGCTAAAAATCTTACACAAAGGTAATTTGAAGATTTATGAAATATTTTTTGGAAATGTGAAAAAGCCTTGAAACCCATGTGGGTCAAGGCTAAATAAAATAAAAATAATTTTCTTGGAATTCTGAAACCAAGTTGAGTAAAGAGAGCTTATTTCTTTCTACTCTTTTTAACTGGTTCTTCTACTATATCAACTGGTTTAATAGACTCTAAATACTTTGGATATTCTCTCTCATAGTATGATTGACAATATAGAAAAGCGTATTTAACACACTCCATACAGGCACTATTTAATCTTTGCCCGGGCAGTATATTAGTATATACCTTTTTCAATAACTCTTGGTCATCTACCCCAACTTTAATAGTGGTATGATTGATAACAGCATCTATATATGGTTTTAATTTCTGTATTGATTCAAATAGTTCTTTCTTATTCATTTTGATTTATTTCTTTTATTATATCAATTATCTTATTTCTAAGTATTGATTTCTTTATTTTGTATTCTGTAAATGATATTATATTCTTTCTATCAATAAATGATAAAGATGGTCTATCCTTATTAAATACTCTATCTAATAAGAAGTCCATAAATATTTTATTCTCTTCATCCAATCTGATATATATATCATCAAACATTTTATTTAACTTATCTAATTCAGATTCATCTTCTACCAATAGTGTTTCACTCACATCATCAATCTCCTCTGTAGAATTGCTATAAACAATATACCCAAATACAGTTGATAGATAGTATTTGGATTGATAATTGGAAGAGTATAAATATGATTTTAAAGCACCTTGTCTAGGACTAATATCTTTATTCATCTTCCCGAAGGCAAGAGAACCAGATAGAATAGTATTTGATAGTCCTATTACTCTTGCTACATCATCACAATAAGCAACAAATAATTCATCAACATTAACACTACATAATCCTAGTGCCAGTTGTTGTAGAATATCATCACTTAAATTAGTACCTGCGCCAATGTTATTTCTATACATCATATAACTAATCTTTTTCAGTATAGATTTATTCTTTACTATATCCGTCACAATTTCATTTCTAATATTGATTTTAGCATCCTCAATAGAAATTAATTCATGCCTTGATATAATAGCATAATATTGGTTTAACACATCTTGTGTTAATTTAGGTACTTTATATTTTCCCATTCACCCCATTATTTTTTTTACCACTAACAATATCATACAATCTCTTGTAGTTACTAGAAGCTTCATATAATTCATACTCACAAGAGAACTTTTCATAGTCCTTAAGTCGTTTTAAAACTAATTTATACACCTTAATATAAGTATCATCATTACTATAGCTTTTAATCTCTCCTATTGACATAAATAAATCAACACTTAAACTCTCTATATCCATATAGTTATAGATTTTATTACTACATAGAACATAGAAAGCAGAGAATATACTACCTGTTATAATGTTATAGACGCAATGGTCCTCACTCTTTTTAGTATCTAAGAAATAGGGTATATCAGCACTATCTCTTTTAATCTTTTGTCTTAGAAGATTTATCATTATCAATCATCTTTTGTAGTCTTCTAATGATTGCTGATAGGTAGGTAACTTCTGCTTCCGCTAATTTTGTTTCACCCCTTGCAATTAAGGAAGATATTTTAAAAGCTACTTCAATAGATCTCTCTCTAAGAAAGTAGTACTCATCGGATTTTAAAATTGTTTTCATATAGTATATATTAAATTAAAAATGTGGTTTTTTTCCACTTATAGAAAGTAATACATTATACATCAATTGTATTTGCATACCAGCAGATTCAACCGTATCAAACTCACTTGGTTTTGTAGCAACCTCATAATATAGAGTTATAATCTCATTTATATCTTGTAGTGTAATCATCCTATTTTCATTCTCTACTCTATCAACAAATTCTTTAATTCTATGTTTCAATACTTTTATTTGTTTTTTTGCCTTAGAGGTGTTAGTTCTCCTAATTCTATTATATTCATTATTACATTCATTACAATAGGCACAAGAAATATTATTCTTACTTGCCCCACATTTACTACAGTTCTCCTTCCTACCAATTTTATATTTATATTTATATTTTCCTAAAATACTTTTATGGCATGTATTGCATGTTTCCTGAAATGCACCATCTCTAAAATAAGCATCTGGATATCTATATCTACCACATTTACACTTTTTTGTCTTCATAATGGTATATATTTTACCATTACAACTACATAAAGACTATTTGAAAATGAATAAGTAGCCTGATTCTTTTAATTCAATAACATCAGTAGATGATAGGCTATTTGTGTAGTATACTTTGTTGTTATCTGTGATGGAGCAATTGAGATATTCCATCCTAACGTGGTTCTTCTTTATTCGTTTATTTCTATCTGATAGGCGCTTCTTATTGCACTCTATACAGCAGAAAACTAAATATTTTTTACCCCTGTTTAATTGAGTTTTAAAATCCTCAACAGGTTTTTCAATTTTGCAGATGTTACATATTTTGGTATTCATACATTATATATTAATACCAAAAAGTCATTTTTTTCTATTTCTTATCTCTTAGCGGAAGATTGAGGGCATCTATTATTTCTTTCTTAACATAGATTGTTTTGATAGTATAATCTCCTAAATCAATTAGGGTTGATTCTACTGGTAAATTTTTATCCTTGATAAGTTGATGATACTTAAATCTACTTATCTTAAAACGTCTTAAAACGTCTGTGAGTGAATAGTATTTATCTCTTTCCATTATCTAACATTTACATATACATCTGACCCAATTTGTCTAATATTTAATCTTGTAATAGTATCACTTTTATCAAGTCTCCAACCTCTACTATTATAATATACCTCTTTGTCTAATTTAAGTTTATAATCAGTGAGATTATCAATCTTATATTCAATCACTATTAAATGATACTTCTTTTCTTCAACCCATAATACACTAACCTTATCAACCAATGAGCGAACCAGATTTTGTTTAGTTTCATTATCTAACTTATCAATATCCTTAACTAACTTTTTAATATCCTTTAAGATTACATCTTTCTTATCAAGTAGATTTAGTTGTGGTAATAATAATTGTTTTTTAGATTTCACCTCTTCAAGCTCCTCATTCCATTTTTTAGCTTTACTATTTAATATACTTCTTGGTACTTCTGCATCAGTATACATATCAACCAACTTATCAAGTTTTTCTACTAACTCATTTTCCCTTACTCTACACCTCTTAATATCTCTCATTACTGATATTATCATATCATTCTTTTCAAACCAATCATAGAACTTTTCAATATGGATTGGTAGGTCTCTTAATGAATTTGTAACAACACCTTCTAAATAGTCAATATCAATACCTCTATTACCACACCATTCAGCGGTATATCTTGAACTAATACAAGTGTATGACTTATCTTTTAAGTCCACTCTTCTTTTACCATAGTATGTTTTACCACACTTAGAGCATCTTACAAGACCCTTTAACAGATAGAAATACTTTTTATCAGCCTTAAAACTCATATTCTTTGTGAGGTTTAATTGCACCATATCAAATACCTTCTTAGATACAATAGCGGGTGCTTCTAATTCAATACCCTTGTAAAGTCTTTTACCATAGTATAAAGGATTAGTCAATACTCTATATACGGTCCCATCTCTCCACTTCTTACCAGTTCTTGTGGGGTATTTTTTCTCATTCAGATAGTTAGATATAACTCTTATTCCCTTGTTATCAAGACTCATTTTATAAATAGTGTTAATCATTTCTACCTCATCTTCTTTAATGACTAACATTTTATCTTCTGCTCTCTTATACCCATAAGGCAACATTTTACCACCACCCCATTTACCCTTCCTGGCATTGTCTTCAAGGTTAGTTATAATCTTACCCCTTGTTTTACTCCTTTCATAAGCTGCAAATAGTTGCTTAATATCAGTCATTAACATAGACCCATCATCATCTAGTTTAATCTCTGAATTATCATCATATACTTTAATACCATTCTCTTTAAATATCCTCTTTAACATACCCCATTGAAAAACATCACCCCTTGATAATCGGTCAATATCATAGAAGTAAATATGGGTTATCTTCTTAGTTCCTATTTCTTCAAGTAACCTTTTAAGTGATGGTCTATCTTCAATAGTCCCACCTGATATACCAGCATCCTCAAAGTGCTGCCACTCTAAACCTAGTGACTGGGCTTTTCTAATACCTCTCTCAAGTTGATTTTCTAATGATACCCCCTTAGAAGCTTGTTCTTGGGTTGATACCCTTGTGTATAAAGCCATACAAGACATAACAAATAGTTTTAATGTTATTTAAAGTGTTGTTTTCTAAGGCATAAAGATACGGATATATCCTCAATGTCACTGATGTGACACTAACTTTGTAGTAGTTTATAATATATTGATATATAGTAACTTATGATTTTATGGCTTATCTGGTGATTTATCACCCATCCATTTAGAGAAAATAGAGGCAAATAATCTAGGGTAGAATAAAAGGATTGAACCAAGTGAGTATCCAATAAAGGCATCAGGCCACATTGATATAACTCCTTTATAAAGCATTATACTAGTTAGAGTAAAAACTATAATACTGAATATTGTAGAAACATAACTTTTAAATAAACTACTTATCTGTCTTTTCATTTGTCTTAAATATTTTTTTATAAAGAAATTCAAATACTCTTTTACCAAATACTCCTAAAAAACCAGAGATAAAAGCAATCAGTCCAGCTTTAATAAGTGCAACAACAAATTCATTTGGTATACCTGCCTGAGTTACATTACTCATACTTGGAATAAGACCAATAAGACTAGTAGCAAAAAAGAACCCTTTATCTTCTTTATTATTTAAAATAAACATCCCCTTTTATTAATTTTTATATGGTGTTAAACACTCACTATTTACTAATCTTGGTGCAAGAATTGTAATAGTAAAAACCACACCTGATACTCTATCTACATTAGAATCACTAAATGGCTCAACTGAAACATTATTTATCCAATCAAACTCATAAATAGTATCTAACCATCCAGTAAAATCATCCGCTATTTGTAAAGTATCTGAGAATATTTCCATATCAACTAACTCTACATTTGGACTAGTTCTATCTCCAATTATTATTTTAAAATTATGTGAGATATACTTAGTATTCTCAATTGTAGAATTAATGTATTGAATATTAACAAGAGGATAGATTATATTATTAATTGCATTTAAATCATCATCTCCAATAGTAACATTAACCGTATTAATCAATCTGTGACTATTGAAATACTCTTTTAATTGCTCTGTTATTGCATTTAGTGTCATATATATTTAGTGGTATTTTAAATTATATTATATCCTACCGGATTAACAACATATTCTATTATACCAATATCATAACTACCACCATAGATATAGAGATTAGCCGTTGTTGTATTTGGGAATGTATAGATAGTAGTCCAGTTACCACCCCTATTATATTTGGCATAAAGAGTATTACCAATTCTCTCAGTTCTCATTTTATCACCTGATGAAGCTGTAACACCAGTATCTACATATCCATTTGTAGGGTCATAGGTTTTATAATGTCCATTAGCACCTTCAACATAAACTAAGTAATCATAAACATAATCTGGAGTTAGTGAATTACTTAATGCAAATCCCATACCTGTATTTAGGTTATTTAAAGTACCTGCATTATCTGTAATATCACTCTGAATATAACCATCTGTAGAAGCAGGTAAATATTGTGTTGATTTACCTGAACCATTTGCACCAGTTGCAATAGGTCTCCAAGAACGTGATGGATTCTCTTGCCAGTTTACTAAACTTCCAAATATAATTACAACTTCTTGTGAGCCATTTGGGTCAGGATTACAACCACTCCAGGTTGCACTTTGTCTATAATTAGTTAATGTAAAATTATATGATGTGCTATCAATACTAAATGTAACTCCGTTTAATAAAGTAGAATAACTCATCCCACTGAAAACATAATAACCATTATTATCTACTAAATCATATGTCTCCTGAGCAACACCTATAATATCACTTAATATAATTCTGATAGTTCTACAAGGCATTAATTAAACTCAATTTGTATCCAACCAGTAACATCAAGTGTGGTTGGTGATAATCCTATACCTTGAAACACTACACCAACTGTATCATTAGCTGAAAATGTAGCTGTTGTTACATAATCTCCAGTATAAGATTGGTTATTGGTTGTATTTAAAGAAACTAATACTGGTTTATTTACACCTGTGACTCTTGGAATCATTGATATAGTACCAGCAGTTACAACCGCTGATGAAACAATTGCACCAGTAGTAATAACTCCACCAGTGTGCATTTTCATATTTTGAGTATTAGCTAATGCAATAGAGAATGCAGTATTATTTGTTGGAAGTAGTAATGAACCAGTAGCAAAAGCATTAGCCGGAACATTCAGAGCCATATAATATAAGCTCATTTCTTTACCTGAACTTGCTGGACCAGTTGGACCTTGTGAACCAGTTATACCATAAGATGTAAAATCAATAGTTACAGAACCACTCAAACCTTGTGGACCTTGGAATCCCTGAGCACCACTACCAGTTCCACTTCCACCACCAGCTGGACCTTGTAGACCTGTTAAACCAATTAGACCTTGCCATCCTTGGAATCCCTGGTTACCATTTGAACCAGCACTTCCTGTATTACCAATTAATCCTTGAAGACCTTGAAGACCTTGTAAACCTTGTGGCCCTTGAACACCTTGAAGACCTTGGAACCCTTGAGCACCATTTGAACCAGCATTACCTGTATTACCAATTAATCCTTGAACACCTTGTAGTCCCTGAAGACCTTGGAACCCTTGATTACCATTTGAACCAGCATTACCTGTATTACCAATTAATCCTTGAAGACCTTGTAAACCTTGTGTCCCTTGAAGACCTTGACTACCTGTTGCACCTCTATCACCTTGGAATCCCTGGTTACCATTTGAACCAGCACTACCTGTATTACCAATTAATCCTTGAAGACCTTGGAACCCTTGATTACCATTTGAACCAGCATTACCTGTATTACCTATATTACCCTGAGCACCTTGTAGTCCCTGAAGACCTTGGAACCCTTGATTACCATTTGAACCAGCATTACCTGTATTACCTATATTACCCTGAGCACCTTGTAGTCCCTGAAGACCTTGAACACCTTGTAGACCTTGAAACCCCTGAGCACCTTGTAGACCTTGAAACCCTTGAACACCTTGTAGTCCCTGAGAACCACTTCCAGTTCCACCACCACCAGCTGGACCTTGAACACCTTGAAATCCTGTTAGTCCATTTATTCCTTGACTACCTGTAGTACCTCTATCACCTTGACTACCTTGAACACCTTGACTACCTTGAACACCTTGAACACCTTGACTACCTTGACTACCTTGAACACCTTGAACACCTTGACTACCTTGAACACCTTGAACACCTTGACTACCATTTGAACCATCATTACCCTGAACACCTTGACTACCTTGACTACCATTTGAACCATCATTACCCTGAACACCTTGTGAACCTTGAGCACCTTGAACACCTTGACTACCATTTGAACCATCATTACCCTGAGCACCTTGTGCCCCTTCACTTCCACTACCAACTGGACCTTGAGCACCTTGTGGACCACCAGCTGGACCAGTAACACCTTGTGGACCTTGACCACCAGCAGTATTAACAAAAGATGAACCTAAACTAATTACAGAGCTAGTTCCATTATTCATTTGAGTAGTTAAAACAAAATACTGATTAACACCCCAATCTATAGGCATGTATGAATAAGAACCACTGGCCAGATTAACACTAAAAGCATTATTCGGGTTTAATAGATGATAAGAACCAAGTCTATCACCAACAGCACTATCTACATAAATAGTTTTATTAATTGTCCCAATTGATGAGCCAGAAGAAATGTTTTGAGTGCTCATTGAAAACCCACCTATCACTGGGGAAGTATTAAGATATAATCTATTAATGGTTATTACATTTGGAAATGTCTTTATTGCTGTAGTTGAAAACTCATAAACATTATTATCAACTACAGTACCAGCAGGAATTAAAAGAGTTTCTAATATCATTTCAGATGTTGTACCTGAAACTATATTTTGTAAACCAATATCATTAATCGCAAGCGGTGTATATCCAGCCACACCTTGATATCCTATACCACCTTGAACACCCTGATATCCTTGAGCACCATTTGAACCATCATTACCTTGAGAACCTTGAACACCCTGATATCCAACATTTCCAATTCCTTGTGGACCTTGTGCACCTTGAAACCCATTACCACCTAATGTAGAAGTAGATGTTGAAGTACTACAAGAGTCATTAGTATAACCATCTAAACTTAAGAAAACACCACCAAAAGTAAAATCATCATCAACTGTTTTACTTGTTGTTAAATTATTATCCTTTATGTAATCAACTAACTTCTTTTTATACCCAGAAAGTATATTCTTATATCTAGTTGAATAATATTCTAACTCATCAATAGTTAATAGAGTAGCATTATCATCATTTAATCTGATTACTCCTTTATTAGTAATATTCGCAGAACTAACAGTAATAAAATCTACAATAACCTGATATAATAAATAGTTCTTTATTACAATCAGAAATGCCTTTGTATCATCAGAAATTGGAGTACCATTAACTCTTAATTCATAAACACTCTCTGTTATTGTATCATAAAGTGTGTTGGTAATTATTTCAGTAAGATAAATCTCTTGAGTATTTACAACAAGTGATTTTAATGTTTTATCATCAACTGCAATTTGAATAGGAGACCTTGCTTTAATCTCTTCAACACTTATAAGTAAAATATTTTTTGCCATTAGTTTAGTTAGTTATTATTTATTTAGTGGTATATATTATAACTCACTATATACATTAGACACAAGAGTAGCCTATGTTACTTATATTTCCACTATAATCCTGAGTTGAAGATGAACTTGGTGATACATTTGTTATTGAAACCTGAACACCTGAGGCACCACCATTTGATAGATTAATAATTCCACTAGTGCCGGAAGTTTGACCAGATAAAATATCTACAGTACCACTACCACTACCAGAGAAGTCATCAGAAACCTCTACACTAACTGTAATATTAGTATCTAGTGTTGTATCTGAAGTTATAGTAACAGTACATTGTCCACCTCCAGTCTGAGTATAGCAAGCAGTTAAAGTAACATCAACTAATGCTACAGTAGTTGTTGTAGTTGTTGTACTTGTTGTGGTGGTTGTTGGCGCAGCTGTTGTATTAATAAGTAGTTCTGAGTAAGAAGAAGTATTACCAGTACAAATTGATTTTACATAAATATAATATCCAGTATTTGAATCCAAACCTGTATATATGTAAGAAGAAGCAGTTGTTGATACTGGATATCCACCCAACTCAACACCCGGAGTATCTGCTCTAACAATTGTTACTTGATAACTAACTACAGGACTTGACATATTATTCCAAGAAGCAGATATACTATTATGAGAAGCTGAAGCAGTAAACCCAGTTGTAATTGGACAAGTTGGTAATGGACAGCTTGACTTAACCTTAAACCATTGGTCTATGCTACTATTACTTCTTGTTGTCATTGAAATAGCAACAATACTACTTGTGCCATCATAAGTATAAGTCCAACTTGCTGTACCATCTGTATTAACAATACTTGTTAGTGCCATTGGGTTATTAGTATATTCAACAAATAAATCAGCAGCTCCATTTCTATGTAAATAATTGAAATTAACATTCCCACTAATTGTTCCAAGATTGAAATATGCCTTTTGAATATTTAAACCATTGGCAAACCAAATCACATCACCATATTGTCCGGATCCGCAGTCCCATACAGGTCTATATTGTAAGCTATGATAATACCAACTATTTATTCCAAACCCCATTATCTAAAATTTATATTATAGTTCCAGTATCTAATGCTTCCATCAACAAGAAATCCAAATATATCAATCTGATTAGCAGAAGATGAGAATGAATATGTACCAGCTGGGAATTTATCATTTGAACCAAAGTTTATTCTGAAATTTCCACCAGCTCCTTGAGTAACTACTAATGTTCCATAATCACCACTTGTAGCACCTACAATAGTTAGTGTTCTATTACCATTTATAGTAACCTTAGCATTATATCCAAGTGAATAAGTCCAAGATATATTTGCAGCATCAGTTAATGTTTGGAATGCCTTAAGGTCTGTAGGTGAAGAACCAGTTACACCAAGACTACCTTGGAAACCTTGAGAACCTTGTAGACCTTGGAACCCTTGAACACCTTGTAGACCTTGGAATCCTTGTCTACCTTGGAACCCTTGAGAACCTGTTATGCCAATTAATCCTTGAAGACCCTGTAAGCCTTGTAGACCTTGGAATCCCTGAGTACCATTTGAACCAGCACTACCAGTATTACCAATTAGACCCTGTAGACCCTGTAAGCCTTGTAGACCTTGAACACCTTGTAGACCCTGTAATCCCTGAACACCTTGTAGACCTTGGAATCCTTGTCTACCTTGGAAGCCTTGACTACCAGTATTACCAATTAATCCTTGTAGACCTTGTAAGCCTTGAAGACCTTGAACACCTTGTAAACCTTGGAAACCCTGTCTACCTTGGAACCCTTGAGAACCTGTATTACCAATTAGACCTTGAACACCTTGTAAACCTTGGAAACCCTGTCTACCTTGGAACCCTTGCGAACCTGTATTACCAATTATTCCTTGAGTACCTTGAACACCTTGAAGACCTTGGAATCCCTGATTACCATTTGAACCAGCACTACCTGTATTACCAACATTACCTTGAGCACCTTGAAGACCCTGACTACCTTGAACACCCTGTAATCCCTGAACACCTTGTCTACCTTGGAATCCCTGACTACCTGTATTACCAATTAAACCTTGGAACCCTTGTAATCCCTGTGATGATGTGCCAGCAGCTGGACCTTGAACACCCTGACCCCCTGTAACACCAATTATTCCTTGGAACCCTTGTCTACCTTGGAACCCTTGCGAACCAGTTGTACCAACATTACCTTGGAACCCTTGAACACCTTGACTACCCTGAACACCTTGAGCACCTTGTAATCCCTGCAACCCTTGAACACCCTGACTACCTGTATTACCAATGTTACCCTGAGCACCTTGAAGACCTTGGAATCCTTGTCTACCTTGGAAACCTTGTGAACCAGTTGTACCAACATTGCCTTGACTACCTTGAACACCCTGACTACCTTGAACACCTTGAAGTCCCTGGAATCCTTGTCTACCTTGGAAGCCTTGTGAACCAGTTGTACCAACATTGCCTTGAGCACCTTGAACACCCTGTAATCCCTGAACACCTTGACTACCTTGAACACCTTGACTACCCGTATTACCAATGTTACCTTGAGCACCTTGAACACCTTGTAATCCCTGAGCACCTTGAACACCTTGTAGACCTTGTGGTCCTTGTCTGCCTTGAACACCAGTTGCACCTTGAACACCTTGTAATCCCTGCAACCCTTGAACACCTTGAAGTCCCTGAACACCTTGTGGTCCTTGTCTGCCTTGAACACCAGTTGCACCAATATTACCTTGACTACCTTGTAGACCTTGTGTTCCTTGTGTACCTTGTCTGCCTTGATATCCTTGAAGTCCCTGAACACCTTGTAATCCCTGAGAACCTTGTAAACCAATTGGACCTTGAGCACCTTGAATACCAGTATCACCTTTAACACCAGTTGCACCAATATTACCTTGTGGACCTTGAGTACCAGCCGGACCCGGTGCACCTTCTAGGTTAACACACCAGTTAGAATAACTTTGAGTACCTGAAACAAATGTTACAACAACTGACATTAAACCAGTAGTAGGATTATAAGAGTTTATTGTTGCCTTAAAGTATTCATCAGAATCAAAAGCAACTATAATATTTTGTCCAGCTGTATATGCTAAACTTGAAGTTGCATTAATTGAAACCGTACCAGAAATAGTTGATAGATTATAAGTATTAGTTACTGAACAATCAGCATAAATATCTCCATCCAATCCAGAATATCCTTGAAAACCTTGATATCCAAATCCACCCTGAGCACCATTAGCACCAGTTAAACCAATTTCACCCTGCCATCCTTTAAACCCTTGTGGACCCTGTATTCCCTGAACACCTTGAAGTCCCTGAACACCTTGTGGTCCTTGTCTACCTTGAATTCCAGTTGAACCTTGAACACCCTGTAATCCCTCAACACCTTGTAGACCTATCGGTCCTTGCCTACCCTGAGTACCTTGAACCCCAGTTGAACCAGTATTACCCTGAGTACCTTGAACTCCCTGACTACCTTGATTACCCTGTAAACCCTGATTTCCTTGGTTTCCCTGAACCCCTGTAGCCCCGATTGCACCAGACGAACCCTGAGACCCTTGGAGACCCTGTGGTCCTTGCCTACCCTGACTACCAGTTAGTCCCTGAAGACCCTGTAAACCCTGATTTCCTTGATTCCCAGACGAACCCTGTAAACCTTGACTACCCTGAACCCCATTTGAACCAGTATTTCCCTGATTTCCCTGTAGACCCTGTAATCCCTGAACCCCTTGGGCACCTGTATTTCCAATTGAACCTTGAGACCCTTGGAGACCTTGATTTCCCTGAACCCCCGTATTACCAGTTGAACCCTGAGAACCCTGAACACCCTGTCTACCTTGACTACCTGTAACCCCAACTGAACCTTGACTACCTTGTAATCCTTGAACACCCTGAGCACCTGTATTTCCAGTTGAACCTTGAACACCTTGTAGTCCTTGAACCCCCTGAACCCCTGTATTACCAGTTGAACCCTGAACCCCTGTATTACCAGTTGAACCCTGAGCACCTTGAACACCCTGTCTACCTTGACTACCTGTAACTCCTTGTAAGCCTTGGGCACCTGTATTTCCAGTTGAACCTTGAACACCCTGTAGTCCAGTATTACCTTGGGCACCTGCAGAACCCTGAACACCTTGACTACCTGTATCACCAGTTGAACCTTGATTACCTGTTGAACCCTGAACACCCTGTAATCCGGCATTACCTTGAGCACCTGCAGCACCCTGAACACCTTGATTACCTGTATTACCAGTTGAACCCTGATTACCTATTAAACCTTGACTACCTTGATTACCTTGAACACCAGTTGTTCCTTGAACACCCTGAGCACCTGTATTACCAGTTGAACCCTGACTACCTTGAACACCCTGAGCACCATCAACACCTTGAACACCTTGATTACCTCTTGGTCCTTGTTGACCTTGTGGGCCAACTCTACCTTGATAACCTTCAGCACCACCAACACTTGTATCATTACCAGATGTACAACAAGTAGTAGTACCACACTCATCATCTAAATTCAAATAAACACCACCAAAAGCAAAGTCAGTATCTATTTGCTCACTGCTATCTTTTAAACCACTCTGACATAAATAATCTATTAACTTCTTCTTATACATTGAAGCCAGATTATCATAATATGTCTTATACCATTCTATATCTTTTATTTCAGCTGATGTAGCATTATCATCTCTTAATCTAACTAAACCTTTATTTGATAACTTAAAATGATTAGTAAAAATGAATTGAGATATAACCGTATGTAATAAATAATTCTTGACATATGGAACCAAAGGTTCTATCTCCGAATCCATATCAATATTATATTGAATCTTATTTAGTAATGATTCACAAACACGACTATATAAAGTTTCACCTATTATTTCTACTAAGTAAATATCTTGAGTAGATTTAACCAGTTCTTTTATAGCCTTATCATCAGCATTAATCTCTATTGTGGAATTTAATTTAATCTCTTGTGCAGAAATTATTAAAACATTCTCAGCCATTTATTATTTACTTACTTTTTGGTGTCACTATTACCGGCTTAAAATAATGTCTACAAGACGGCGTAGTAATATTAGTTTCTGGATTATGATAATAACCACCAGTATATGTATATACATCATATCCAAATATGCTACTCATTTGCTGAATCTCAGCCCTCGTATAATACCTATCATTCTCTATTAACTTAACACAAAAATCTCTTGAGTTTTTAATAAGCCTTTCACCTAAACCAGCCTTTACCTCATACTCATACATTACTGTTACACTTCTAGAAGGTGGAACTTTAGGTTCTACAGGTGGTTTAATCTCTATTTTACCATCAACTTCATTAACAACTATTACACCTGACTTTGATAGGTCATTTAATATTTTTCTAAACTCACTAGTAGGTAATTCAATACCTAAATCTTTTCTTATTAGTGCCTTTAATTGGCTTATTGATAACCCTTTTATATCATTCTCTAATACATACTTAGCAATATCAGCTTCATCATCAAACTTTAATTCAACCTGACTAAGCTTTTCTTCTCCACCATCACAAATAAATTCATATTCAGATTTAGATAAACCCATATCCTTTACCTTCTCAAAATCTTCTACTGTTAATCTCTTTTCTTGATTAGCAAACCTTGCAGATTGAGCAACAGGTTGTAACTGATTAGTATTTGAAGTAGTTAATAATCTATCACCATCTGCAATAGGCTTTAATCCTTCTAATTCTCTTAATTCGTTTATTGTGTATATCTTTTCTTTTGTAGCTTCTGCAATTCTATTTTTAAATAAAGGTTTATCTATAAATTCTACCTCTACACCAAATAATGTACTAAGTGCAGCTTGAATCTGATTTCTCTTATTTAAAATATAGTTGGTTTTAAATATCTCATAGTGCATCTCTAATTCCTGAGTGCCACCTAATTTGCCTGGCGTAGATGTACCTACCAATGTATCACTAATAGAGTGACCTTGATAGATTTCATTTCTTACTGTCTCTCTTGTTAACTCATAAGCTCTATCCCAAGAGTTACTATCTAAATCTTCTATCTTTAAATTGTCTTTACCCGGATTAGCAAAGTTGAAAAGTATTCTTTCACCACCTGCACCTGTAAAAAACTTCATAGTATCTCTTCTCATCTCTTCTTTTCTAGCCTGAGGAACACTTTCACCTACATAATATGTAACTACTTTAGATGGAGAGAAGTTAGAACTGATATTATTCTTATTAAATTCTCTGATTAACATATCAATTGCAATAGAATCTAGACAAGCAATGTAATCTGGCTCAACATAAACTCTATTTTGTGATGGTATATACCCATCATACCAAAATACTTTTGATGAATAATCAGTATTTACATCACTCCAAACATCATATTGTATCTCTCCAGCAGTATAAAGCCAGTCAGGTCTAAACCAAAAGATAGATTTATTGTTATTAGTTCTTAAACTATGAGCAGGAATGTGATTAAAGGCAAGTGGTTTTTCTTTATATGTAAGCTTATTATATTGAACTTCTATTCCAAATGAGTTAAAAATTAAGAAGTCCTTTACCACTTTGTCTATAAACTCATCCATTGACTCAGTTGCATTAGGTTTAAATGGTATTTCACCACCACCTTTCAATTTAAGACCATCACCAATGATGAATGTTGTTTTAGTATTTATAATACTGTGATGTATTGGACATTTTTGATAAATATCTAATAAATATTTAGGATATAGATTAGATGGACCATGCCAAACCATTACATCAGATGAAGTTGGTCTGGTTTCATAACTTGATGGCACAATTTGTTTTGCAAATGTTTCTACATATACATCAAAAGCATTATCAGTAGTTTTTGTAGTTCTTGAACTCATTTTAATAACTTAATTTTTATCCTTCATAGGATATATAATCATCACTTGACTCATCAAATGTGTTTTCAATTAAAACTGAATAAGTAGATGAATCAATAACATAGGCTAAACCCTTCTCCACAATTGTTGAACTAGTTCCTATCACTTGATAAAACTTATAGTTATAATCTCCCTTAACTAATGTTTTACCTTCAAGTTCTTCATCTAATAATATTTCTATTGTATCTATTCTAGCAGAAGTATCAGCAACAGTTACAGGATAATTATAAGTAACACTTGTATAGTTGTTAAATAGTTCTAAAGAATATGTAGGACTAACACCAATTGCTAGTTCAGAAAGAGTAACATAAACTCTTGACTCATTTATAGATTTATCAATTTTAATCATATATATATTTAGTGGTATTTATTAAATAACATCTTCTACATAAAACAAAACCCGCACATAATGCGGGCTTTGCTCTTTATATCACATTTAGAATTACTCTATAATAGAAGTAATTACTGTTGGGTCAACTTGATAAGGTGTTAAACCTGCAATTTCATTGAATGTTATAGTATAGGAAACTTCATCCCCTGAACTCTTACCAGATGTTGCTTGAAGTCCAGTCATTTCTAACTGACCTCCTAAACCAAGAACATAGTATCTACCAGTTCTTAACTTAAGTAAAGCTGATACTGGTTGAGCCATAGTATTTTCAACAAAAGCACGATTCTCAACAGTCAAATCCGCTAATTTTAGTGTAAGTGTATTAGTTACAAAGTTTACTCCTTTAGTTGGGTCCATTGTTCCTTCTGAATCAAATCCAGTGGAATCTCTTAAAGTTGCAATTTCTACATACTTTATTGAACCAGTTAAACCAATAGCATTAACTAAACTAGATGATGCACCAAGTGTAAATACATCTGTTCCACTTATCTCATAAAGGTCTTTGAATGCTACCATCCAAAGCTTCTCTGTTCCCGGAACAACTGATGTACCACATAAACGAGTAATCCCCGTAATTGATTGACAAGCCATTTCATTTTTATAATTTTTTATAAGGTTCCCCACTATCGGGGAACCTTTATTTATTCATTCTTGCTATTAGCTATAAGCTAAGTAACCAACCTCAGTAACATCAATAACTTTGATGCCAATTGAGAAGTAAACATCGCTAATCCAACCATGGAATGTAGCGTCTTTAATGTACTCTAAGTCGATTCTATCCATATCGCCTTGAGCAGTCATACCTAATCTTACATTAGATAATCTAAGAGCGTATACTTTGTTAGTACCATTTAAACCTGGAACTACCCAGAATTTACCAGATGTACCAAAGATTGTTCCATCTGATGGAACACCAACAGTAGCAGCAGTAGATGCTAAAGCAGCTTTGTAAGTATCAAATAAATCTTGACCAACTACAATTCTGAAATCAGATTGAGAACGAATCTCAACAGGCATACTTAAGAAAGCATTTTGAAGTTTAGCAACAATTGTAGAACCAGATAAGGTCATACCAATTGGAGAACCAGCAGCAACTTGTTGGATGATACCGTGATACTTATTGAAGTTTGTATAATCAGAACCATAAGTGATTCCATTATGTACACTTGAAGATGTAGCACCAGAATAAGAAATCCAAAGTGCTTTTTCATTAGCTTCTGCTAATTTAGCAGCTCTAAGAGCGTTAATTTCGTTAGCAAACTCAGGAGTAGCTCCTTCTTCAGAAGGTTGAATTGATTTAGAAGTAACTAACTGAAAGTATGTGTTCTCTAAATCTTGGAAACATAAATTCTTTTCATCTTTAATTCTGATGATATCCATATAGGTGTCTGTAAGAACAAAATCACCAGATGCATTTCTTGCACAAGAATCATCACCAGATTGAAAGTTTGCGTCAAGTGCCATTTTTCTAATAGCAACTCTTCCTTTACCAAATGTTACTGAACCAGCAGCAATTAAATCTTTGGCAGTTGTAGAACCAGCTACACTCTCTGACCATATTGATTGGTCCAAATTTGGAACAAACGCTGTAAGTGAGGAAATATTAAAAGCCATTTCATATTAATAAATTTTTATGCCTTTCGGCTGTTTTACCTATTGTGAGTAGGTTATTTTTTTAAAGAAGCAATAAACAGTTCAAATTTTCTACGTTCATTGTCCTTAGCCACATTGTTTTTGATAACCTTACTTGGTTCTGCAGGAACTTCAGCAAACTTTTCAAAAATATTTTTAAAGTAATCTTTAATCTCATTCATTGACTCTTTCATAGATTCCTCAGTTGAGAAACCAGAAATAGCCTGTTTGATAGATTCTAACTCTTTAGTTAGTTCATCTACTTTTTCTTTTAAAACATCCATATCAGATGGTCCATCTTCAACAGGAACTTCTACAGGTGCATCTTCAACAGGTACATCAGCTGTTTCAACTGGTGCTTCTTCTACTGGTGCATCTGTATTACCATTAATTTCAGTTAATAAACCATCCTTAACAGTGAACTTAAACCCGTCTTCAAATTCATAACTCCCATCAGGAGCATCTTCTAATTGACCATCAGCATTTACTACTTCAACTTTCTGTCCAATTTCCTTAACAGATATTTTATAGTTTGCTGATTCCACCTTTTGATATTCTAAAGTTTCATCAGGAGTTTCAGATGGTTTTTCTTCTAACTCTTGTGATAACTCTGCAAATACCTTTCTAAATAAATTCTTTAACATAATTTCTAAATTGTTTTTTTGGTGGGTCTCTATATATAGAGTGGTAGATTCTGCAGGTTTTTCAAAGGATTCTTCAAATTCAGTCATTATATACTCAAAGATTCCTTCAATTGAAAAGCCTTTTCTTTTCCCACTTTTAATATCATCCCATACATTCTTATCTTCTACTTTCATCCTTACATACCATACACCAAGTGGATATTCCTTAAATGGTTCTGGATTTGGGACTAATTCATTACTAACAAATGACTCAAACACGAATGATTTAGCCATTTGGTCAGAGTGGTCTAGATTTACATTGTTTTGAAATCCACTCTTGAAGAAATTCATTTGAATTTCCTTAATATCTTCTACAGTAAAGTAAACTTCATACTCTCCCATCTTCTCAGAATTCCTATAAATAGGCATATCTGGTATTAGGACAGGTCCGAATATTTCCATTTTATCATCACTGAAATGAGTTTTAATAGTTTCATTGAACTTTAAGAACCCTACTTGAATAGCTGGGTTTTCAACTTGTGATATAAAGTCAACTACTGCCCCATTCTTTGGGTTAATTTTTAATCTATATTTCTTTAATCTCTTATTCATAGTTTATAAATGGTATTTTAGAATGAAGAAAGTTTATTCAGGAATGATTGTTTATCCTGATTAGTCCTTAACTCTTCATTTGTGATATATGCTCTAACAACAGATTGACCTGATTGATTGGTTACCCTTACATCCTGTACCTGTTGTGTTAATGATGTTGTGTTTAATGATGGTGGTATAAGTGATGATGGACTTGAAACACCAGCTCCACCTCCGCCTTTTGTTTTAGCACTTAGAATTTGTTGTACTGCCTTATAGCCTGAAACAGCAGCAACAACTGTAGCAGAAACTTTTTGAATAGTACCAAATGGTTCTGGCAATGTAGTTTTATTTGCCCAAATCTGAGTGATACCTAAACCAGTATTCATTACAGCAGAAGCAACATTTAAAGCTTTACTAGCTGCAGTTTGTTCCTCAAATAAACTTCCAAGTGCCCCTATTCCTTCTCCAATCGCAGCATATGTGCCTAATTGTATATCTAATTTTTCTTTTTCAGTTCTCTTAACATCCTCTTTATGTTTTGTATCAATCTCATTCTTCTTACCAAGTGCTTCTTGCTTGATATTAGCTAAATTAGTCTCATGCTCTTGAGTGATTCTTTCCAACTCAAGGGCATTATTCTTAGCAGCTTCTTGTTGTTTTAGGTAAGCAGCATTTTCTGCAATAAGTTTTGCATTTAAAATATTGTCTATCTTAGCTTTTTGAACACTTGGTGAATCACCTTCTTGTATTGTATTCTCCCTAGTTGTTTTAATAACATTAGTTTCAGCAATAAATGATTGATTTGATAAGTCTTTCAAATCATTATTGTCTGCCAAGGCAACCCCTTGAACTATTTTCAAAAACTTCTTTTGAGATTCAGTTGCATTCTTTAAAAGTCTTTCAAATGTTGAATTAATTTCTTCTTCATTCTTTTGAAACTCATCTTTATTTCCTGAAATATATTTTGCAATTGATTCATATATTTCATCTGTATACTTCTTATTAATTGAAGCAATGGCAATTCTATTTTCTTCTACAATAAGTCTTGTATCTCTATTATATTGCTTATATTTTGTAAGTTTCTCTTGAAATGTCCTATCTAGCTCAACTAATTCTTTTTCTCTATCACTAAGGTTTGAAATTCTAATATTATAAGCAGCTTCATTATTAATTCTTTCAATCTCTTTATTATAAGATTCTAAATCAGCAGCTTCTTTTTCCCTAATTCTTTGTGACTTATCAGC